>Ga0209756_1000129_pt1 | contig 67996 bp, 55 predicted proteins | sample ETNvirenome_6_85_FD_184071 | JGI IMG/M metagenome (GOLD analysis project Ga0209756, IMG submission 184071) | Marine viral communities from the Pacific Ocean - ETNP_6_85 (SPAdes) (version 3) | ecosystem: Environmental > Aquatic > Marine > Oceanic | place: Pacific Ocean | collected 2013-06-19 | reverse complement strand
AAAAAAGAATGGATGAGTAATCTAAATGAACTGAGTCGTAGCGAAATGACAATACAAAGTCGTTTTTATATTGAGAATTACTACAACTCAGTGCGAATGCATGGGACGATTGGAAATGTTAGCCCCATACAATATGAATCAATGAATTAAAACCCCGTGTCTACTTTATCGGGGTCAGATCACAGATCATTGAACTGACAACTGACAACTGACAACTGACAACTGACAATTAACAGCGAACCACTCTATTTTATTTCCTAAACCTAACCCCAATTCCACCGATCATCATCAACAACACAAATCCCCATACAAACACATTGCCGTACTGACTGTACACGCTATCGCCTTGTATAAGCTTTATATCGGCTTTCATGGTCGCAGCTTCAAACTGTGGCATGGTTTGCTGTGTGTGGCTTATTGGGTCGTATACGGCGCTTACGCCATTGTTGGTAACACGTACCAGCGGGCGTTGTAACTCTAATGCGCGCATACGGGCTATTTGCATGTGTTGCAATGGCCCAATTGAATCGCCAAACCAGGCATCGTTACTTACGGTAAACAGCAAGTCAGAGTCGCTTTGGTAATTACCGCGTACTAAATCGGCAAATACTATTTCGTAGCAAATCGCAGGTAGCAGGTTAAAGCCATTGGCGCGTAAGTTGTTTTGCACTCTATCGCCACGGGTAAACGATGACATAGGTAAATCAAACAATGGCGCTATAGGGCGCAATATATCCTGAAATGGTACAAATTCGCCGATAGGTAACAACTGGTGCTTACGGTAGCGGTTTTTGTCTAGGTAGCGATAATGGCCGCGCTCGTCGTTGTGCTCTTTATTACCTACCACAATAAGGGTGTTGTAAATGGTTTTGGTGTCGAGCTGGTAGTCAACAATACCGGTAACTAATGCGGTTTTATTAAACGAGGCCGCGCTGTCTAAATTGGCTAAGTACGTGTCGGCAAGGGCTTCTATTTCGGGCACGGCGGCTTCGGGCCATACCACTAGGTCGGCATCCCAATGTGGGCGTGTTAGGTCTTGGTACTTGCTCATGGTGGTCCAAAACTCACTGGGTTCAAAGCGCAGGTGTTGTTTAATATTACCTTGTACCAATAAGGTCGACATTTCTTTACCTGAGTAGTGATTATTACCGGTATTTAATGCGCCAATAACAAGTAACGCTAAAGCGGCTGCGCTTATTAATGGGGTTTTAAAATCTTTTTGGGTGAGCCTGTAAAGGGCAAAACCAATGCCAACACAGGTAAGCGTTAAGCCAAATTCGCCAATATAAGGGGCAAGCAGCCTAAGCGGGCCATCTGTTTGTGTATAGCCAAAACTTAGCCATGGAAAGCCGGTCAGTAAGTGTCCACGTAAGTATTCACTAATGGCTATGGTGGCAATTAGAAGTGCGCCCATGCTTTTAGGGCCACTTGCAAAGCGAGTTGCAGCCCAAAACGCCAGCGCCGGAAACAGGGCTAAATATGAGCACAGTAAAGCCATTAACGAGAGCGATGCTATAAGCGGCATGCCGCCAAAGGTGGCAATAGATACATGCACCCAGCTAATACCCGCGCCAAACCAACCTAAGCCAAATATAAAGCCATATTTAGCAGCGCTTTTTGCGTGCGTTTTACCTGTGTTGTTTGGGTTAATACAAAAAATAATGGCGGCAATGCTAAAAAATGCGATGGGCCAAATTTGGTAAGGGGCGTAGCCAAAAGTTAAAATAAGGCCCGCAACCAGTGCGAGCCATGCTTTTTTATCTTTTACTAACAGGGTGAGTTTAGTTAGTAGTTTCTTCACTGTCGTTTTCATCAACCTTAGGAACGGTGACTTGCAGTTGTAAAATACGGCGGTTATCAGAATTAGTTACTTTAAACTGATAGTCGTCTATTTCAATTGTTTCGCCGCGACTTGGCATATGGCCAAATGCGTGTAGTACCGTGCCGCCAATGGTATCGGCTTCATCGGTGCTGTAACCTGTTTTAAAGTACTCGTTAAAGTCATCTACAGGGGTGAGCGCTTGTACTACGTATACATGCTTAGCAAGTTGGCGAATATCTTGTTGATCTTCTTCTTCGTCGTGTTCATCTTCGATTTCGCCGACAATTATTTCAAGAATATCTTCAATGGTGACAAGGCCCGATACACCGCCGTATTCGTCAATGACAATAGCCATGTGGTAGCGTTGCTGGCGAAATTCATTTAGTAGGGTGTCTACGCGCTTGCTTTCTGGCACTACCATGGCTGGGCGTAAATATTCGCGCAGTGAGGGTAGGTGCTCATCTTTATTTAAAATAAGCGGCAGCAAGTCTTTTGCGAGCAAAATACCTTCAACGTGGTCTTTGTCTTCACACACCACCGGAAAACGCGAGTGGGTGGAGTCGACCATCATGGGGATCAAATCTTCAAGGGGGCTGTCGACCTCAAGTGTGACCATTTGTGAGCGCGGGATCATTATATCGCGCACTTTAAGCTTGGATACACCAAGCACACCTTCAATCATTTCTTTGGTTTCTGGGTCGATTACGTCACGCTCTTGCGCGTCGGCAATTACTTCAACCAGCTCTTCTCTATTCTGGGGTTCCCCTTGCAACATTTGGGCTATGCGGCCCATCCACGTTTTGCCAGAAGAACCCTGGCTAGATTGCGAGTTATCGTCGCTCATTGCGTCTAAATGCTCCGTTAATTTAAATTTCGTCCCGGTATGGGTCAGCTATGTTTAGCTCTGCAAGTAATTGCTTTTCTATGCTTTCCATCTCAAAAGCGTCTTCACTCTTTATATGGTCAAATCCAAGTAAATGCAAGCATCCATGAATAACCATATGGGTAAAGTGGTCATGAAATGACTTTTCTTGCTCGATTGCTTCGGCCAGTACAATGGCTGGGCAAATTATTAAATCACCTACTAATGGCAAATCAATGCCTGGCGGTGCTTCAAATTCGAACGACAACACGTTGGTTGGTTTATTTTTACCACGGTAGTCGTTGTTTAATTGTTGTGATTGGGCTTCATCGCTTATAACGATGCTCAGCTCCGACTCATCACGAAACTTGCTCAGGGCTTTATCGGCCCACAGTGCAAATTGTTCTTCGCTTGGGAGGTTGTCAAACTCACACGCTATTTGTAAATCTAATTCGGTGCTCACGGTATTACTCTTTAGTTGAAGGCGGCTGTTGAGCGGCAAGTTGCTCTTTGGCTTTTTGTTTTTCTATACGTTTTAGTCGCTCGCTTTCGTCATTGCGCTCGTAGGCTTCAACAATACGGCCAACAACAGGGTGGCGAACAATGTCGTGCGATTGGAAAAAGTTAAAGCTAATTTCTTCAACATCGCTAAGTACTTCTATTGCATGACGAAGGCCTGAGCGCGCACCGCGTGGTAAATCAACTTGTGTTATATCGCCCGTTATTACTGCTTTAGAGTTAAAGCCTATACGGGTTAAAAACATTTTCATTTGCTCGGCGGTGGTATTTTGGCTTTCATCTAAAATAATAAACGCATCATTTAGTGTACGGCCACGCATGTAAGCAAGTGGGGCAATTTCAATAATGTGTTTTTCAATAAGTTTTTCTACTTTTTCAAAGCCAAGCATTTCAAATAGCGCATCGTAAAGAGGGCGCAGGTATGGGTCTACCTTTTGGCTTAAATCGCCTGGTAAAAAGCCCAGTTTTTCGCCGGCTTCTACCGCTGGGCGAGTAAGTAATATACGACGAATTTCTTGGCGCTCTAGAGCATCTACTGCGGCTGCAACTGCTAGGTAGGTTTTACCTGTACCGGCAGGGCCAATACCAAAGGTAATGTCGTGATGCAAAATATTAGCAACGTACAAACCTTGGTTGTCGTTACGCGGTTTAATTACGCCACGGCGGGTTTTAATAAACATTTCTTTGCCGTACGCACTTTGCGGCACTTCTTGTTCTAGGGCTTTTGATTCGGTAATGGCTAAATGTACGTTGTCGGGCTCTATTTCACCAATTTCGCCACGAACAGGTTGAGTATCAACATAAAGGTTTTTTAAAATGTCTACGGCCGCGGCACTTGAGTGCAGTTTACCTGTTACTTTAAAAAAGTTGTCGCGGTGGATTATTTCAACACCTAGGCGGCGTTCAATTTGTTTGATGTTTTCGTCAAACGGACCACATAAAGAAGAAAGGCGTTTGTTGTCGGCAGGTTCTAAATAAATCTCTAATGTTTTTAACTGATTACTCAAAATTACTTCCTATTCGGGTGCGCCAGTAAGGGTTACTGGCGCAATGAATTTATACAACTACGGTACGAAAGTAGCTACGCCAATTTCGTTGGTTGTATCGATTTTTGGCTCAACGCTTGCAGCTTTTGTTAAAATAGCTGAAGGAGCAATATCACGACGTAAGTTCATTTCTGATTCTGTACGAATTAAATCGCCACGTAAAGAGTTTGGTAACGCTTCGGTAATACGTACATCAACAAACTGGCCGATCACTGTGTGTGGGCCAACAAAGTTAACTACACGGTTGTTTTCGGTGCGGCCACGTAATTCCATTGGGTTCTTTTTAGAAGGGCCCTCAACTAAAATACGTTGCTCTGTATCAAACATTTGGCGGCTAATTTGTTGTGCCATTTGTGTAATACGGTTTTGTAGTAGGTACAAGCGCTCTTTTTTCTCTTGCTCTGATACGTCATCAGGTAAGTCGGCGGCAGGCGTACCTGGACGCGCACTGTAAATAAAGCTAAAGCTCATATCAAAGCCAATGTCGTTAATTAGGTTCATTGTGGCTTCAAAGTCTGTTTTGCTTTCACCTGGGAAACCAATAATGAAGTCTGACGACATGCTTAAGTTAGGGCGAATTTTACGCAGCTTACGTATTGTTGATTTGTACTCAAGCGCTGTATGGCCGCGTTTCATTAAATTAAGAATACGGTCTGAACCACTTTGCACAGGTAGGTGTAAGTGATCAACAAGCTCTGGTACATCAGCGTACGCATCAATAATATCTGGCGTAAACTCTACCGGGTGCGAGGTGGTGTAACGAATACGGTCAATACCATCAATCGCTGCTACGTAACGGATTAAATCTGAGAAGTAACAAATTTCGCCATCGTGTGTTTCACCGCGGTATGCATTTACATTTTGACCAAGCAGGTTTACTTCACGTACGCCTTGCTCGGCAAGTTGCGCAACTTCTAATAATACATCATCTAATGGGCGGCTAACTTCTTCACCACGGGTATAAGGTACAACACAAAAAGTACAGTACTTAGAACAACCTTCCATTATTGATACAAATGCAGACGGGCCTTCTGCTTTTGGCTCTGGTAAACGGTCAAACTTTTCAATTTCTGGGAACGAAATATCAACCACCGATGAGCCTTTGTCGCCTTGCACTTGTTTAATCATTTCTGGTAAACGGTGCAATGTTTGTGGGCCAAAAATAACATCAACAAACGGTGCGCGCTGGCGAATAGAGTCACCTTCTTGTGAGGCAACACAACCACCTACACCAATAATTAAGTCTGGCTTGTCGTCTTTTAATAACTTCCAGCGACCTAATTTGTGAAATACTTTTTCTTGCGCTTTTTCACGAATTGAACAGGTGTTAAGTAAAATAACGTCGGCGTCTGCTGCTTCTTCCGTTAGCTGGTAGCCGTTGGTTGCATCTAAAAGATCAGCCATCTTCTGAGAGTCGTACTCGTTCATCTGACAACCCCAAGTTTTGATATGCAGCTTTTTGCTCATTGAAATATAGCCTCGTGTTCAATTCGGTAGTGGCACAAAAATGTGCTTAAAACGGGATTAAGGAGCAAGGTTGCTCACTTAAAGGACGCGTATTTTAGCTGGATACCCGCCCAGATCCAAGTATAGTTTTCATGTTTGTGATCTCAAATCAATACACAGGCAGTTTAATAGCGTGATAGTTATATACTCTCGCACTAATGCGGCGAGTTACGGTACAATCAAAACAGTTTCACGTATTAACCAAATGATGAAAAACATGACTCAAAACAAAGTGATTGTTGTAGGCGCAGGGATGGTCGGTGCGGCCATGGCCATAAAGCTTGCACAGCAAGGAAAATCAGTACAAATAATAGAAAAAAAACTGATTAACGCCGATGCCATTTTAGCAAGTGATCAGGTAGATATACGGGTATCGGCTATTAACCGTTTTTCAGAAAACCTGCTGGACGAGCTAGGGGCTATGCCTATTTTAAGGCAAAACCGATTAGCACCTTACACGCAGTTAGAAGCATTTGAGCGCGGTGGCGACAACCTATTATTTGATTGCGCCGATATTAATACTTCGCACTTAGGTCATTTAATTGAAAACAATTTAATACAAGCAAGCCTTTGGCAGCAGTTTGCACATTATAATATTGAGGTTATTGAACAATCAGCACCTTTAAGTGCTATTGAGCAAGACACAACGTCAATCACCCTCATTTATGGCGATACCCGTTACACTGCTGATTTAGTTATTGCAGCCGATGGCGGGCAATCGCAGCTACGAGCAAAGGCAAATATTGGTGTAACAGGGTGGCAGTATCAGCAGCACTGCATGGGCGTACTAATAAAGCTAGATGCGCCGCAGCAAGTAAAAACGTGGCAACAATTTACCCCTACAGGCCCGTTAGCCTTTTTACCTATGCAGGCGCCATACGCTAATTTAATTTGGTACGACAGCGCTAATACCTTACAAAACTTTAAAGGGTTAACGGCTGAGCAAATTAAAGCGCATGTTTTAAATAAGTTTCCGCTTCTTGCAGGGGATTTTGAGGTGCAAAACCATGCGGTATTTCCGCTTACCCGTCAGCATGCAAATAATTACTCTAATGGGCGTTTGGTGTTAGTGGGCGATGCGGCTCATACAATTAATCCACTGGCTGGGCAGGGCGTTAATTTAGGCTTTCAAGATGTGGTAGCACTCGCACAGGCACTTGAAGACGCTGATGATATAGGTTGTCCGCTAAAACTAAAAGAATACGAGCGAAGCCGCCGTAAAGCCAACCTATTAATGATGAGCATGATGGATGCGTGTTACTTTGGTTTTTCTAATCAAATTACGCCACTAAAATGGGCACGCAGCCAGTTTTTAAAAATGGCTAACAATACCGGTCCTTTAAAAAACTGGGTATTAAAATACGCCATTAGTGGGGAGCTTAATTAAATCCGCTTAAGTGATTGGCTAATTTAATAAATGCACAGCCAATCACTCCCTTTCTTATGCCACTTGGGCACCTGCATAGTTGTCACTATTAATTTATTCCGTTATTGCGTTTTTTTGCCATACTCAAACTACTAACCAATTAAAAGTTGTGTGTTTGTGGATATTTTTTTTATTTTTATACTCATTGTCGGCGCTTTGCTACTAACGCTGAGCATTGTGCCAACAATAAAAATTTGTAAAAAAACTAACCGTGTTTCGTGGATTTTGCTACTGGCGCTTATTTTTAGCTTTATAGTGGGTTATTGGTATGTACTTTATTATTTTGTAAATAACGATATAGCCGGATTTATTGCTATGAGCGTATCGCTTATTTTATTTGGCGGGGGCGCTTTTGTTTATTTAGTTATTCAGCTCAGTTATAAAAGTATTTTAAAAATAGACCGCTTTGCAAAACGTCAACGAACCCTTGCCGAAAACGACAGCTTAACCGGCCTCCCTAATCGAAAAAAGTTTTTTCAGGTGCTTAACAAACAAGTTAAGTACGAGCCTTCGTTTTATTTAATGCTTATAGATTTAAACCGCTTTAAATCGATTAATGATTCATACGGCAATAAAGTGGGGATATGCTGTTAAGCATTTTTTCAAAAACTCTCAGCCATAATATTGTGGGAATAGCCAAGCTGTACCGTTTAGGCGGCGATGAATTTGCACTTATAGTTGATAACTCAGCCAATGGGGCAATTAATTTATGTATTGAAGCCATAAAAAAATCAACTAAACACCCATTTCATATTTACGAGCATAGCTTACGTGTACACGTGACTGTGGGAATAACAACCTTTGCGAATCACTCGTCGCACGCTAACGAGCTATTAAAGCAAGCAGACTTAGCACTTCATGAGGCTAAAGACACACAGCAACTGTATGTACATTACTTTGAGGCGCTGAGCACCCGAGCAAATGAGCTTTCAAATATGACCTCACGTATTAAGCACGCCATTAAAAACCACGAATTTGAGCTTTATTTACAGCCTATTTTTGATGCCAGAGCCGATGAAGTACATGGTGCAGAGGCATTAATACGCTGGCCGCAAAGTGATGGCTCTTTTATTAGTCCAGAGGTGTTTATTGGCATTGCCGAGCAAAGTGGGTTGATATTAAATATTTCTAAATGGGTGCTACTAGAAACAATAAAGCACTTAAAGGTGTTAAAAGCAGCTGGGTTTATAGGTTCGTTGCATGTAAACCTTTCTACTAAAGATTTAGAAAGCCCGGAGTTTTATGAGTTTGTTGAAGAACTAGTAAAGCATGACCCAACGCTAAGCGACGCAATTATTTTTGAAATAACCGAATGCGCCATGATGACAAACCTAGAAGCCGCCCGCACGATGATGCAAAAACTAAATAGCAGAGGGTTTGAATTTAGTGTAGATGATTTTGGTACTGGTTTTTCTTCTTTGGTATTACTGCGAGAATTACCAATAAGCCAAATAAAAATAGATCAGTCATTTATAAAAGACATGCTGACTCAAATAGCAGATTACGCGATTGTTGAATCGACATTGTTTTTAGCGACGAGACTTAATTGTAAAGTGGTGGCAGAGGGAATAGAAGATAACGATCTTAAACAAACATTAACGCTAATGGATTGTGATTATTTACAAGGGTATTATTTTAGCAAGCCAGTAAACATTAATGAGTTTATACACAAATATGCTAATGAGGAAGAGTACAGGATAATATAGAAATTGGCTGGGATACCAGGATTTGAACCTGGGAATGCCAGGATCAAAACCTGGTGCCTTACCGCTTGGCGATATCCCAACGCTAAATTTGGAATAGTTTTAGTTCTAGATAAGAACATGGTGCGGAAGGAGAGACTTGAACTCTCACATCCTAAGATACTGGAACCTAAATCCAGCGCGTCTACCAATTCCGCCACTCCCGCATTTAAGATACACAGGTGTTAATGTATTAGAACCTAAATCCAGCGTCTAATTCAAGACAACTGCTAATTCCGATACTCCCGCATATGGTCATTCTTTATAGCAATTTCTTTGGTAGAAGAAATTGGCTGGGATACCAGGATTTGAACCTGGGAATGCCAGGATCAAAACCTGGTGCCTTACCGCTTGGCGATATCCCAACAAAGAATTAGCTGATTATTTTAGTTCTTATCGAGAACATGGTGCGGAAGGAGAGACTTGAACTCTCACAACCTAAGTTACTGGAACCTAAATCCAGCGCGTCTACCAATTCCGCCACTCCCGCATTTAACATACACAGGTGTTAATGTATTGGAACCTAAACCCAGCGTCTAATTCAAGACTACTGCCAATTCCGATACTCCCGTATATTGTCATTCTTTATAGCAATTTCTTTGGTAGAAGAAATTGGCTGGGATACCAGGATTTGAACCTGGGAATGCCAGGATCAAAACCTGGTGCCTTACCGCTTGGCGATATCCCAACAAAGAATTAGCTGATTATTTTAGTTCTTATCGAGAACATGGTGCGGAAGGAGAGACTTGAACTCTCACATCCTAAGATACTGGAACCTAAATCCAGCGCGTCTACCAATTCCGCCACTCCCGCATTTTTACTTTGAATAATCAAAGAAAGGTAGTTATTTTAAACTCTTCATTGAGCTGCATTTTAACTCTTGCAGAGCCACTTCTAAAAAAAGAAATGGTGGCTAAGACGGGATTTGAACCTGTGACCCCATCATTATGAGTGATGTGCTCTAACCAGCTGAGCTACTTAGCCATTGTTGGCTGGGATACCAGGATTTGAACCTGGGAATGCCAGGATCAAAACCTGGTGCCTTACCGCTTGGCGATATCCCAACAGAAAACAATTGATAGTTTAGTTCATATCAGAACATGGTGCGGAAGGAGAGACTTGAACTCTCACATCCTAAGATACTGGAACCTAAATCCAGCGCGTCTACCAATTCCGCCACTCCCGCATTTTCACTTTGAATAATCAAAGGAAGGTAGTTATTTTAAACTCTTCATTGAGCAACAAAAGAAAAATGGTGGCTAAGACGGGATTTGAACCTGTGACCCCATCATTATGAGTGATGTGCTCTAACCAGCTGAGCTACTTAGCCATCTCTTTTGTTATCACTTCATCGCTGAGTGCGGGGCGTATTATGCTGATATGACCCAAATCCGTCAACACCTTTTTTGCAAAAAAACACTTAACAGGGTTTGTTTGCAGGAAAATTAAGCTAAGAGGCTAAATTTTAATAAATTTGCTGTTTTTTTAACTGTAAATCAACTGTCAAAGTACACTAAGTAATAACAACTTAAAACCGTTAATATAAAAACTGCTGAGTATTTAAGCAGTCGTTTTGCGATCAAGTCGTATTAAAACCGAGTTTATTGAGTATTTTAGCTATTGAATGAAGCTATGATACTTAACAACCAGGCTACGTAATCATTTTAAGTCACCATAACGTGCACTAGTTGCGTTAAAAATTACATATTAATCACTGCGTGGAGGCAGTTGGTAGGGCAATTTGCTTATTACTGATGCGTATTTATCACGTTAAATAAAGTATTTAATTTAGCTCGTTAGTATCATACCAATCCGTAATAATAGTTATATCATTTTGCGGGACTAAACGTGTCGCTATCTGTGTGTAAAAATTCTCATTCAGAACATCCAAATAGCGAGTTTTTTCTAGCTATCATCTGGTTTTTCCATCAACAAAATAGATCGCTTAATTATGCTAATTGGTTTAAAAAGCCAAAAGTAATTAAGGCCATTTGTCTTTTGGGATAAAACTTATTTAGATAAAGGCATAAAAAAACCCGCATTAAGCGGGCTTTTATAAACAGATTGTTTAGGCGTAATTATACGTTGAACAAGAAGTTCATTACATCGCCATCTTTAACAATGTACTCTTTACCTTCTTGACGCATTTTACCGGCTTCTTTAGCGCCACCTTCGCCATTAAAGGCAATGTAGTCGTCATAAGCAATGGTTTGTGCGCGAATAAAGCCACGTTCAAAGTCGGTGTGAATTTTACCAGCCGCTTGCGGCGCAGTTGCACCTACTGGAATAGTCCACGCGCGTACTTCTTTTACACCTGCAGTGAAGTAGGTTTGTAAATGCAATAGCTCGTAACCACCGCGAATAACACGGTTTAGGCCTGGTTCTTCTAAACCTAGGTCTGCCATAAATTCAAGCTTGTCTTCTTCATCTAGTTCAGAAAGCTCAGATTCGATTGCAGCACACACCGGAATTACTACAGCATCTTCAGACTCTGCAATAGCACGTACACGGTCAAGGTGTGGGTTATTTTCAAAGCCATCTTCAGCTACGTTAGCAATGTACATAGTAGGCTTAATAGTTAAGAAGTTAATTGAGCTAATTGCTGCTTTTTCTTCTTTAGTAAGCTCTAAAGAGCGAAGTGTTAACCCTTCGTCTAAGTGTACTTTAACTTTTTCAAGTACTGCATTTTGCTCTTTAGCGTCTTTATCGCCGCCTTTCGCTTTTTTAGCGTTACGGAAAATTGCTTTATCAGCGCTGTCCATATCGGCAAGTACTAATTCGGTATTGATAACGTCAATATCGTCAGCAGGGTCAATAGTACCTGCAACGTGAATTACGTTTTCGTCTTCAAAACAGCGAACTACATGGCCAATTGCATCCGTTTCACGAATGTTTGCTAAAAATTGGTTTCCTAAACCTTCACCTTTTGATGCGCCTTTTACTAAACCAGCAATATCAACAAATTCCATACTGGTAGGTAGAATACGTTGAGGATTTACAATTTTTGCTAGCTCGTCTAAGCGAGGATCGGGTACCGGTACTACACCTGTGTTAGGTTCGATGGTACAAAAAGGAAAGTTAGCGGCTTCAATACCCGCTTTAGTTAGTGCATTAAAAAGCGTTGATTTACCAACATTAGGCAAGCCAACGATGCCACATTTAAAACCCATAGTAAGATACCTTGTTAAGATTAGTTTAAACGATTATGGTTTAAAAGAATGTAGTCTGTTTTGTGCTTTTAACACACCATCTTTTGCAAGTATTTCCATACAACGAACAGCTTCATCAACCGCTGCATCCATTTTTTCTTGGTCTTCTTTGGCTGCTTTTCCAAGCACCCAACCGGTAACCATTTCACGATGCCCTGGGTGACCGATACCTATGCGTAAACGCATAAAATCTTTTTGGTTTGCCATTTTTGCAATAATGTCTTTTAAGCCATTATGACCGCCATGACCGCCACCTTTTTTAAGTTTGGCAACGCCTGGGTCTAAATCCATTTCGTCATGGGCAACAAGTATGTTTTCCACGGGGATTTTGAAAAAATTGGCTAAACTACCGACCGCTTTACCACTTAAGTTCATGTAGGTGGTGGGGATCAATAATTTGAATTCTTGGCCTTGGATGATCACTTTGCCAGTTAGGCCGTGATATTTAGGATCGTGTTTGAGCGTGCAGTTGTAGCGTGCTGCGAGTTCTTCAATGAACCAAGCACCTGCATTGTGGCGTGTGTTTGCGTATTCGGAGCCTGGATTAGCCAGGCCCACAAGCATTTGAATAGAATTCAAGGTGCAAGACCTTAAATATTATTCAGCAGCGTCTGAAGCTTCTTCTTCAGTAGGAGCTGCTTTGTTAGCTTTGATTGTAACTACTGACAGGTCGTGGCCTTCGCCTTTACCTAGTTCAACAGACTGAACACCTGAAGGAAGTTCAAGGTCAGAAATGTGAACTGAATCACCAACTACTAAATTAGAAACGTTAACTTCAACGAATTCTGGAAGTGCTTTAGGAAGACAAGAAATCTCAACTTCAGTTAACTGGTGAACAACAGTTGCGCCAGCTTTAGTAACTGCTTCTTCACCGATGAAGTGAAGAGGAACTTTAGTTACTAATTTGTGAGTTGCATCTACACGTTGGAAATCAAGGTGAGTGATTTTTGGCTTGAATGGGTGACGTTGAATATCTTTTAAGATAGCTTCAACAGACTCGCCGCCAACATTTAGCGTAAGAATGTGCGTGTAAAAACCTTCGCTTTCTTGTGCTTTGATCATGTCTTTATGAGCAAGAGTAAGCGATACCGCTTCTTTATCTGCACCGTAAAGGATAGCAGGTACTTTGTCTTCGCGACGTAGGCGGCGGCTCGCACCAGTACCAGTTTCTACGCGAAGTTCAGCGTTGTAAGTATAAGTTTCGTTAGACATAATGTCTCCAATAATTAAAAGTGTTAGGGCCTTTGCGACCAAGGTCCCTACCCAAAAGGCGCGCTATCATAACACCGCCCCCCGATAAAATAAACAACACATACAAAAAAAGCGCCAAAAGGCGCTTATATGTTCCAACGAATGTGTGATTTTAGTGTTCAAACATCGCTGAAATAGATTCTTCATTGCTGATGCGACGAATTGTTTCGGCTAACATGTCAGCAAGAGTCAGTACTTTTACTTTATCAAGCGCTTTTAATTCATCAGATAACGGAATTGAGTCAGTTACAATTACTTCATCAATTACTGAGTTACGAATGTTCTCTGCAGCTTTGCCAGATAAAATAGGGTGCGTTGCATAGGCAAATACGCGTTTAGCACCGTGTTCTTTAAGTGCTTCTGCGGCTTTACATAAAGTACCACCGGTATCAATCATATCATCTACGATAATACAGTCGCGGCCTTCAACATCACCAATAATATGCATTACTTGAGAAACGTTAGCTTGAGGGCGACGTTTATCAATAATAGCAAGGTCTGTGTCGTGAAGTAGTTTTGCAATAGCACGGGCACGTACTACACCACCAATATCTGGCGATACTACAACAACGTCTTCAAACTCACGCTCTTCCATATCTTCAAGTAATACAGGGCTACCAAATACGTTATCTACTGGTACGTCAAAGAAACCTTGTATTTGCTCAGCGTGTAAATCAACCGTAAGAACGCGGTCAACACCTACACTTGATAAGAAATCGGCAACAACTTTAGCGGTAATTGGAACGCGCGCAGAACGTACTCGACGGTCTTGACGTGCATAACCAAAATAAGGAATGACGGCAGTAATACGACCTGCTGATGCACGACGTAGAGCATCAACCATAACGATAAGTTCCATTAGGTTATCGTTAGTAGGGGCACAGGTTGATTGCAAGATAAAAACATCCGAGCCACGAACATTTTCATTTATTTGAACACTGATCTCACCGTCGCTAAAACGGCCAACAACAGCATCGCCTAATTCAATATACAAACGTTTTGCAACTTTTTGAGCTAACTCAGGTGTTGCGTTACCAGCGAAGAGCTTCATGTCAGGCACGGTAGGGTTCCTCAGGCACTGAATTTTTGGACTAACGGGTAAATAGGTAAAACCCACTACGCGTTAACTTATGATTACTTGTACGTTACTTCATTGATCGAATATGGCGGCAAGCTCCGTATGAGCAGGTGAGACATTTGCGCTAGAAGCAACAAAACCCTGCCAAGTATGGGGGAGGTTATCAAGTACATCTTGTGCTTGAACTTGGCTAGCAAATTCGACAAAACAACATGAACCTGTTCCGGTCATCTTCGACGGGGCGTATTTTAGCAACCACTGCAGGGTTTTTTCAACCTCGGGGCAGAGCTTTTTAACTAAAGGCTCACAATCGTTGGTTAATTTATGGGTTCGCCAATCACCTGAAATTTTTGGTGTATCGCGTTTTAAATCTGGGTGAGTGAATATTTTAGCGGTACTGACATGCTGATTAGGGTGCACAACGCAATACCATTTTTGTTCAAGCTCTACGTCAACCAATTGTTCGCCAATACCGTGTGCTATGGCGCTTTTACCACGAATAAATACCGGTACGTCGGCGCCTAATTGCAAGCCTAAGTTTGCTAATTCATCAATATTTAGTTGTGTATTCCACATTTTATTAAGTGCAAGTAACGTGGTGGCTGCATCAGATGAACCGCCTCCTACACCGCCACCCATAGGTAAACGTTTAGTGAGATTTATTTTTACACCTGATGAAATGCCACAGTGATTTTTAAGCAATAACGCGGCTTTATAGATGAGATTATCGCAATCTGCTATGCCTTTTGTATCACCTGTTATTAAAATAGTGGGCGCTTCGTTAACTGAAAAGTCGAGTGTGTCGCCAAAATTTAAAAAGGTAAATAAGGTTTCTAGTTCGTGATAACCGTCATCACGGCGCGCATTGATGTGTAAAAATAAGTTAAGTTTTGCCGGTGCAATGACCGAAAAAGCTGTTTTAGTATTCATACTTAATTAAATTGCCAATTGTAGAGTTGAATTTTGATTTTAATTTGCTGATGTTTTAGCGTGACATTGCCAGGAACCCAAAAGCCACCTTGCTGTTTATAGTTTGAATACGTTATTTGCCACTTTTTATTGCTGTTATCGTACCAAATAACTTGTTGTGCACGGCCAAGTTCGTCTACTTTTAATGTTTGCGACGTTAACGTGCCTTTTAACCAGTTATCGGCGTTATCAACTGGCAGGTCAAAACCGGTTAAGCGTTTTAATAATAACGCGGCGTTAGTGTCTGTGTATGTTTTATCGTCGTAATCAAGTACCGCACCTGTGCGGGTTTGTTTAAGCGACAATATACGAGTACCAATAAACGTAGTGAGCACTAAGTTGTTTTGTTTTTCGTCTTGTTGCCAATTTAAGTTTGCAGATTGGCGCTCATCAGGGCTTATAAACGCTAATTTACCTTGTGCTTGCCAGGTTTTTTGCGCTGCTAAGCGTGGTTTCCAATCATCGTAAAGCGTTGTTTTTGTATCAATTTGGTGGGCGCAGCCCGCTAAAAACAAAAAAAGAGTGAATAAAATTAAATAATGTCTAATCAAATGTTGTTCCTTACTTTCCATATTCCGCTGATTTTTGGTAAAATTGCCGCCTTTAAAGTAGGGCGCAGCAATATTTGGCAAATATGACCATCATAGCACTTGGTATAAATCACAAAACCGCATCCGTAGAATTACGTGAAAAAGTGGCTTTTTCGCCTGAGCAAATGTCTGAGGCGCTCCAGCAATTAAGCGGTCATGCCGACTTTAACGAAGCCGTTATTGTATCTACCTGTAACCGTACCGAAATCTATTGTAGCCTTGAGCAGTCAAATTCCCAAGCACTGCTAGCCTGGCTTGCCAGTTTCCATGGCTTGGATGAACACGAACTGAGCAAAAATATATATTGCCACCAAGGTGATGCAGCCATTAATCATTTAATGCGTGTTGCGTGCGGCTTAGATTCGTTGGTATTGGGCGAGCCGCAAATTTTAGGGCAAATTAAGCAAGCTTATCATAGCGCCAAAACACACGATGCCGTAGGCGTTAAGTTTGATAGGTTGTTTCAAAAAACCTTTTCGGTAGCTAAGCAGGTCCGTACCGACACCGATATTGGTGCCAGTGCTGTGTCGGTGGCGTTTGCAGCGGTTAATTTAGCAAAACATATTTATGGCAAGCTTGATAAAACCAATGTGTTATTAATTGGTGCCGGCGAAACAATAGAGCTTGTAGCTAAACATTTATATCAAAATGAGCCGCAACAAATTACGGTTGCCAATAGAACCATTGAGCGTGCACGAGGTTTAGCGCAGGAAGTGTCGGCCGATGTGATTGCGCTGGCACAACTACCTGAGCGTTTACACAAAGCCGATATTGTTATTAGCTCAACCGCCAGTACGTTACCAATAATAGGTAAAGGGGTGGTGGAGCAAGCATTAAAACAGCGCCGCCATAAACCTATGCTGTTTATTGATATTGCCGTACCGCGCGATATAGAAAGCCAAGTAGGCGAGCTTGACGCAGCCTATTTATATTCCGTTGATGACTTACAAGCCATTGTAAGCGAGAATATGGCCGCGCGTGAACAGGCGGCAGAACAAGCCCAATTAATAATAAGCGAGCGCGTAAAAGAATTTGAAATGTGGGTTCGCTCTCTCGATTCGGTTGATTTAATTCGCCACTACCGAAACGACGTACAAACCATTAAGTCAGAACTTGTTGAGCGGGCGGTTAGTCAGCTAAATACAGGTAAAGACGCAGAAAAAATTATATTAGAGTTGGCCAATAAATTAACCAACCGCTTAATGCACGCGCCTACCCGTGCAATTCAAGATGCGGCTAAAAAAGGTGAAGTGGCACAACTAACTCAGTTGAAAAAAATGTTAGGTATTGATCAGGAATAACAGTTAAATGAAAGAGTCTGTATATCGTAAATTAGAAACCTTAGTAGAGCGCTACGAAGAAGTACAAGCGCTACTGAGCGATCCGTCGGTCATTAGTGATCAAAACCGCTTTCGTGCTCTTTCAAAAGAATACTCTGAGCTTGAAGAAATTGTAAAAACATTTTTAGCATACCAACAAGCGCAAGACGATGTAGCGACTGCTGAAGAAATGTTAAAAGATTCAGACCCAGATATGCGTGAAATGGCGCAAGAAGAATACAAAGAAGCTAAAGCGCAAATTTTATCATTAGAAGATGAGCTGCAAGTGCTTATGCTTCCTAAAGATCCTAAAGATAACAACAATGTATTTTTAGAAGTACGTGCGGGTACCGGTGGTGACGAAGCGGCTATTTTTGCAGGCGATTTATTTAGAATGTACAGCCGTTACGCCGAAACACAAAAATGGAAAGTTGAAGTAGTGAGCACCAACGAAGGTGAACACGGCGGCTACAAAGAAGTTATCGCAAACATTAGCGGTGAAGGTGTGTACGGTAAGCTTAAGTTTGAATCGGGCGCTCACCGTGTACAACGTGTACCAGAGACTGAATCGCAAGGGCGTGTACATACCTCTGCGTGTACGGTCGCAGTAATGGCCGAAATTCCAGAAGCTGAAGCCATTGAAATAAACACCGCCGATATAAAAGTAGATACCTTTAGAGCCTCGGGCGCCGGTGGTCAGCACGTAAATAAAACCGACTCTGCAATTCGTATTACTCATATTCCAACGGGTGTTGTGGTTGAGTGTCAGGATGAGCGTTCGCAACATAAAAACCGTGCTAAAGCGATGTCGGTACTTGCCGCGCGTTTACAGCAAGCCGAAGATGAAAAACGTCATGCGGCTGAGGCCTCTGAGCGTCGTAACTTAGTGGGCAGCGGCGATCGCTCTGAGCGTATTCGTACTTACAACTACCCGCAAGGGCGTATTACCGATCACCGTATTAATTTAACGCTTTATCGCTTAAACGAAGTGGTAACTGGTGATTTAGGCGCAATTATCGATCCATTAATGCAAGAGCATCAGGCTGATTTACTTGCCGCCATGGGCGATGAGTAATTGTGAGCCACACGCTTGAGCAGGCAATAGCGGTTGGTGCAACTAAACTTGCACCAACTAGCGACAGCGCTAAATTAGACGCACAAGTACTGCTGTTACATATTCTTCAAAAACCCCGCAGTTACTTATTTACCTGGCCAGATAACCTACTTAGCAGCGACGAACAGCGCCAATATGATGAATTTTGTGAACGGCGTTTAAATGGTGAACCCGTAGCGCATATTATTGGCCAGCGCGAATTTTGGAGCTTAGCGCTCGAGGTGAATGCCACGACGCTTATTCCTAGGCCTGATACCGAAACACTCGTTGAGCAAGCTTTAGCACTTACCGTGCCTGAGCAAGCAAAAGTGCTTGATTTAGGCACTGGCACCGGCGCTATTGCACTTGCACTTGGCAGTGAAATGCCAACATGGCAAATTACAGCAGTCGATAAAGTAGCAGATGCGGTGGCCTTAGCGACTCGGAATCAGCAGCGTTTAGCCATTGATAATGTGCAAGTTAAGCAAAGTAACTGGTTTAGCGCGCTGAAAAATGAGCAGTTTAATTTAATTGTGACCAACCCACCGTACATTGAACACGACGATAAACATTTAAAAGAAGGGGATGTGCGCTTTGAGCCTCTTTCTGCGTTAGTGGCTGATGATGCAGGAATGGCTGATATAAAACAAATAATTACACAATCACGTGACTATTTGCTCCCTAGTGGCTATCTTTTAATAGAACATGGTTTTGAACAGGGTGAAGCTGTTCGGCATTTGTTTAAGCAAATGGCGTATATAAATATTAAAACAGTAAAAGACTTGGGAAATAACGATCGTGTAACGCTCGCACAGTGGCCTTAATTTGATAATAAACAGCCATGATTGTGTGTTCTATAAATGCATTAAGGAACCTTTAATATGATGGGTGATTTTTTATTTTCAGATGAGCCAGATGAGTTAGAAAGTGAAGTAGAGCTTGGCACTTGGAAAGTATTAATCGTTGATGACGAACCTGAAGTTCATGCTGTTACAAAGCTTGCGTTGAGTGATTTTGAATTTCAGAACAAACGTTTAGAATTTTTAAGCGCATACTCGGGCGCTGAAGCAAAAGAATTAATAAATGCGCACCCAGATGCCGCTATTGTACTGCTAGATGTGGTAATGGAAACAGATGACGCCGGGTTACAGGTTGCTAAATTTATTCGCGAAGAAGCTAATAATAATCATATTCGCATTATTTTAAGAACCGGTCAGCCTGGGCAGGCGCCTGAGCGCCAAGTCATTATTAATTACGATATTAACGACTATAAATCGAAAACAGAGCTGACAGCGCAAAAGCTGTTTACTGTGATTATGTCGAGCTTACGCTCGTATCGCGATATTATTTCTATAGAGCAATCTCGCGAAGGGCTTGAAAAAATTATTGTTGCCTCGCGCGATATATTTGCCACACGTTCAATAGAGCAGTTTATTGAAGGGGTGATGCAGCAACTTACCTCGTTATTAGGCATTGCTGATCAAGCGGTGTATGCCACTACGTTAGTGGCGAAAATACGCAAGAAAATAGTAATGATAAGCTAATAGTACGCTCTGGTACCGGTGAGTTTGAGCAAAGCGAGGGTAAAGAGTTAGATGCTGTGCTGCAAAACGAGCAACTAGAGGCGTGTCATCAAGCACTTAAAGATAAAAGCATAATTTATAAAGATAACTATTTATTTGCTTATTGTAGTAGCGAGTACAAACACAATTCGATGTTATTTATATCGGGGATCCCTAAAAATATAACCGATACGCAACGTAATTTAATTGAGATTTTTTCGCAAAATGTACAACTAGCATTTGAGAACGTGCAACGACAACAACGTTAATCGTTACTATAAATTTAAAAAGCACATAGCCTTGCGACTATGTGCTTTTTAGTTTGTGAGGCATAATAGCCAAAGCAGTGCGTAGGGCTTGGTATTATACCAAGCAGCAATAATACTTAATCATTTTGAGGGGGCTAAACGTGTTGCTATCAGCGTTAAAAAATTCTCATTTAGAACAACTAAATAGCAAATTTTTGCCTAGCTATCAACACGTTTTTCCATCCTCAAAATAGATCACTTAATTAAGCGGATTGGTATTAAACGCACTTAACTAAATTTAACAAAACAAAAAGTACTGAGGCTTATGGATTATTTAGCAGTAAAACACTCACACATGGCAATTGCTATGCTAAGCGTTATCTTATTTTACATCCGCTCTTTTTCGCGTATGAGCAGTGGCAAGCTTGCCAAAAATAAACTGGTTTTTATTGGCAGTCACAGCATTGACACTTTATTACTTATTTCTGCAATAACATTGGTGTTCATGGCAAAAATAAACCCCTTTGAGCAACTATGGTTATTAGAAAAAATAGTGCTTGTAGTGATTTATATTGCGATAGGTATTATTAGTGCAAAACAAACTAATACGCTGCCAAAAATTATGTATGTGGTAGTTAACACGGTTGTGATTTTAGCGATAGGGTATTTGGCAACGGCAAAATCGCCGCTACTTTTATAATACCTACTCTGTTGCAAGTTAAGTGTCGGTGCGTGTATATACTTTTTAAACACGCACGATACTTATAAGTAAGGGGCTTACACGTAAGGAGCTAATACGTAAGGAACTTAAACCCCCAAGGAACTTAAGTAACAGTTAATACAGTTAATACACCTCTGCACGCTTTATAACCTTCACCATTTTTCAGCCAGGCTGGCCACTCCTTTTACTATAAAGTAACCCTATGGGGTATAATTACGGCTGGGAGCTTCGCTGTATTGGTAACTATCCATAAAATTAGGTAAACTACGCCTTCGTTTTTTAATAAATGTTGTAGTATTGATGACCACCCTCGGGTATGACGAACACGACGAATCTTATTTAGATGATGCATATGATGAATTTACTCCACCGCCACTGTATCGGTGTATTAATGCAGAGTCGAAATGGGACCCTCAAATAGATTTAGCGCCAACTTTTTCTGTATTAACTGACTTTGAGCAGCAGATCACTGCTATGTGCGCAAAGCAAAAAGACCCACACGATAGATTAGAAGCCCTTCTTGATATTTTTTATAGCAAATGGCTATTTAGCGCCTCTGGGCTAAAGGTGCCAGAGCATAAAATAAATAGCTTAAGCTATACACTCACTATGCGCAGCGGCTCTATAACCACATTAGGTATTTTATTGAGTCATTTGCTTGAGCAAGCGCAATTAGATGCCAGTGTGTGTATTAATCAGGGCGATATTAGCGTGCATGTCGCAATAAGTGATGAAGAAGGCTACATTATTGAGCCTAGCAGTGGGCAACAAAGCTGGTACATCATTCCTGAAAATGCGGATGAAGAAAATGGCCAAGAGCAAGAGCCACTTGAACTTATTTATAACGATGAAGTTTATAAATTGTTTTTAGCGCAGCAAAAATGGTCGTTTATTAGCGAAAATAAATTTGGCCACGCGCTGGTATGTGTTGAGTTGCTAATGGAGCTATTAGGCGATGATCCGTACGAGAGACGCGACAGAGGTTACTTACTCAATCAGTTAGATTGTCCTAAAATGGCACGCGATGATTTACAGTTTTTTATTGATGAGTGCCCGGACGATCCGGCAATTGAAATTATTCAGCATCAACTAGAAGAACTTGAAGATAATAATAAAACACACCATTAATAATAGGAACAAATATGGCTGATACTCACACTGCATTAATTACTAATGATGCTGTTGTACTGGGTTTGCTTGCTGTAATTTTAGGGTTCATTTTTAAAACCTCTAGCAGCGAAAACCCCAAACTAAAAGCATTTTATAAATATGTACCAGCATTATTGCTGTGTTACTTTTTACCTTCTTTACTCAATACGTTTGGCATTGTAGATGGACATAGTTCAAATGTTTACTATGTTGCTTCGCGCTATTTGCTGCCAGCATGTTTAATCTTACTTACCATTAGTATTGATTTAAAAGCGATTATTAATTTAGGCCCCAAAGCGCTAATTATGTTTTTAGTGGGCACGCTGGGTATTGTGATTGGTGGGCCTTTATCTATTTTAGTGGTTAGTGTATTTAGCCCTGATTTAGTAGGCGGCCACGGCCCAGATGCTGTTTGGCGTGGTATGACAACGGTTGCCGGCAGCTGGATTGGCGGCGGCGCTAACCAAGCTTCAATGAAAGAAATGTTTGAAGTGGGCGGCGATATATTCTCGGTTATGGTGACCGTTGATGTGATTGTGGCGAATATTTGGATGGCTGTTTTATTACTCATGGCTGCAAACCATAAAAAAATTGATGCCGCAACAGGGGCTGATACAACCGCCATAGAAGATTTAAAAAACCGTGTTGAGCAATACCATGCAGAGCATGCCCGCATGCCGACACTCAATGACTACATGACCATTATTGCCATAGCATTTGGTATAACGGGGCTTGCTCATTTTTGTGCCGACTTTTTAGGGCCGTTTTTTGCAAACAATTATGCGTGGGCTAAAGAGTACAGTTTAAACAGTAAATTCTTTTGGCTAATTGTTATTTCAACCACTATTGGTATTAGTTTATCATTTACTAAAGTAAGGCAAATAGAAGCGTTTGGCGCATCAAAAGTTGCTTCAAGCTTTTTATATATTTTAGTGGCATCAATTGGCCTACATATGAACGTAACCGCTATATTTAGTAACCCTGGGTTATTTTTAATTGGGGCTATTTGGATGCTAACACACGCAAGTTTAATGCTGATTGTAGCCAAAGTAATAAAAGCCCCGTTATTTTATATGGCTGTGGGCTCGCAAGCTAACGTTGGCGGCGCTGCGTCGGCGCCTGTGGTGGCTTCTGCGTTTCACCCTTCGCTTGCGCCAGTGGGCGTTTTATTAGCTGTACTAGGGTATGGTGTAGGTACATATATGGCTTACATTTGTGGATTAATGATGCAAGCAGTTGCACCTTAAGGAATTTAAATGAACAACCAAGTAATTGATATTAATAACATTGAGCTGGCAAACGACAAACCATTTGTATTATTTGGTGGTATGAATGTTTTAGAGTCGCGCGATTTAGCAATGCGCATTGCAGAGCACTATGTAGAAGTAACCTCTAAATTAAATATTCCTTATGTATTTAAAGCCTCGTTTGATAAAGCGAATCGCTCATCAATAAATTCTTACCGCGGCCCAGGTATGGAAGAAGGCTTAAAAATATTTGAAGAGATTAAAAATACTTTTAACATTCCGCTTATAACCGATGTGCACGAACCACACCAAGCAGCGCCTGTTGCTGAAGTGGTTGATGTAATTCAGTTACCTGCATTTTTAGCACGCCAAACAGATTTAGTGGTAGCTATGGCTAAAACGGGTGCCATTATTAATGTGAAAAAACCACAGTTTTTAGCACCGCACGAAATGCGTCATATCATTACTAAATTTAATGAAGCAGGTAATGATAATGTTGCACTGTGTGAGCGCGGCTCAAGCTTTGGCTACAACAACTTAGTTGTTGATATGCTAGGTATGGATGACATGAAAGCCATTGCACCGGTTATTTTTGATGCCACCCATGCACTACAGCGCCCAGGCGGGCGAGCTGACTCTGCTGATGGACGCCGTGCACAAGCTGCCGAGCTTGCTCGCAGCGGCATGGCACTGGGCATTGCGGGCCTATTTATTGAAGCGCACCCTAACCCTAATGAAGCAAAGTGTGATGGCCCATGTGCATTGGCACTTAGCAAGCTTGAAGGGTACTTATCGCAAATGAAAGCTGTAGATGATTTAATTAAAAGCTTTGCACCACTTGATACAAGCGCAAGCGATTTATAATTTAACACCTATTTAGGTAATAGTTAAAAAGCGACTTAGGTCGCTTTTTTTATTCCATTAATATACACACACAACGATGCTGTATATAATCTTAAGCATAAGAAAAACTAATTCTAAGCTTGGTTACTATGTCAAGACGAGTCCCCCCATTAAACGCACTTAAAGCTTTTGAAGCCGCGGCACGCCATTTAAGCTTTACTAAAGCAGCGGAAGAGCTGTATGTAACGCAAGCGGCAGTGAGCCATCAAATTAAAACCCTTGAAGAGCATTTAGGCTTAAAATTGTTTTTACGTAAAAATCGCTCGTTATTATTAACCGAAGAAGGCCAAGGCTACTTTTTAGATATTAAAGAGATTTTTACCCAGCTGATAGATGCCACCGAAAAGCTACTTGCTCGCGGTGCAAAAGGCTCGCTTACCGTAAGTTTAACCCCGAGTTTTGCAATTCAGTGGTTGGTACCTCGATTAAGTTTATTTAACGAACTCCACCCCGAAATAGATGTGCGTATAAAAGCGCAAGACCAAGACGAAAACTCGTTAACCGATGATGTAGATATTGCTATTTACTACGGCCGAGGGCACTGGAGTGGGGTTCAAACTTACAAATTGCACACCGAGTATTTAGTGCCGTTATGTAGCCCACTGTTATTAAGCGGGCATAAACCGCTTAATCAACCGAGTGACTTAGCCCAGCACACCTTGTTACACGATACCACGCGCCGTAACTGGAAAACCTGGATGAAAACGGCGGGTGTACGTAATGTACAAGTGAATCAAGGCCCTATATTTAGCCACTCATCAATGGTGCTCCAAGCCGCGGTGCACGGCCAGGGCGTAGCAATAGGCAATAGTGTGCTTGCCAAACCCGATATTGACGCGGGCCGTTTAGTGATCCCATTTAGCCACAGCTTAGAGAGTAAAAACGCGTATTACTTAGTGATTAGAGAGTCGCAAACAGAGCTGGGTAAAATAGTCTCGTTTAAAGATTGGATGCTGAGCTTAGTTGAACAAGAACAAGAGTATTAATAATGATTGAATGGTTTAAAAGCGCAACGCAGCCGGCTATTGCACAGTTTATATTTGCGCATGGTGCCGGAGCTGGATCAGATTCTGATTTTATGCAGCATATGGCTAAACTCATTAGTGCGCAGGGTATTGATGTAGGTTTATTTGATTTTGAATACATGCAAATTGCTAAACAAACACAAAAACGTAGACCGCCAGAGCGAGCCCCTAAACTGTTAGCTTATTACGAGCAAGTACTAACAAATGCGCAACCTAATTTACCGTTATTTATTGGCGGCAAGTCGATGGGCGGGCGTATGGCGTCTATGCTTGCTTGTAGCTCTACACAACCGATTGCAGGTGTATTAGCGTTTGGCTATCCGTTTCATCCGCCCGGTAAGCCAGATAAGCTGCGCACCGATCATTTTGCAGACATACCTTGCCCGTTTTTAGTCTTACAAGGCGAGCGAGATACCTTTGGCACACGTGAAGAGCTTAAAACGCTTTCTATGCCAAAACAGCCAAGCTATGTGTGGCTTAGCGATGGCGACCATTCACTCAAACCACGCAAAAAAAGTGGTGTGAGCGAGCTGCAAAATCGTGAAACTGCAGCGCTTGAAGCAAGTAAATTTATAGCCAATAGAGTGGAGCAATTATGATTAAATTATTTTTACTCACGGGCAGCTTTTTTTGCATGCTGTCGGTTATGTTAGGGGCATTTGCCGCGCATGGCTTAAAAAGCCGTTTAACTGAGTATTCACTCGGGGTATTTAAAATCGCAGCTGAGTATCAAATGGTGCATGGTTTAGCGCTTATAGCCGTGGCGATTCTTATTAAGTGGGGTATTAATTTAACCGTGGCGGGAGGTTTTTTTATTGCCGGTACACTGCTTTTTAGTGGCAGTTTATATTTACTAGCCCTAAGCGGCATGAAGTGGTTAGGCCCAATAACCCCATTAGGTGGGTTATGTTTTATAATTGGTTGGGTTGTTATTTTAGTGCAAGTTGCACGATTTAAGTTTTAAAGAGTTTAAGGGTTAATATGTCTAGTGTTGTGATTTATTGTCGTAGTGGTTTTGAAAACGATGCGGCTGCTGAAATAACGTTTCATGCTGCCGAGCAAGGTTTTGCCGGCTATGTAAAAGCCAAACCAAATACCGGCTACGTGATTTATGAATGTTTTGAAGCGCAACACAGCGACGAAATAATCAAAAAGGTCGACTTTAAAAATATGGTATTTGCGCGCCAGTGGTTTGCTGGCACGTTAATCGAAAATATGCCGGTAGAAGATAGGGTCACTGCATTAAAAGAAGCCGCAAAGGATTTTCCTTTGTGTAGTGAATTGCGCGTAGAAACCCCCGATACTAACGAAGGCAAAGAGCTGCTTACCTTTTGTAAAAAAATATCAACGCCGTTAAAAAAAGCACTCGAAAAACAAAACACGGTATTACGTGAGCCAAAGGCAAACCGCCCGGTAATGCATGTACTATTTTTAGCAAACAATGCCGCATATGTAGGGTATTCGTATAGTTATAATAATTCGCCGTTTTTTATGGGCATTTTACGTTTACGTATGCCCAGTGACGGACCGAGCCGCTCAACGTTAAAACTTGACGAAGCCTTTAATGTTTTTATCCCTGAAAAAGAGCGAGAAGCGCGAGTACAACCAGGCATGCGAGGGGTTGATTTAGGCGCTTGCCCAGGCGGTTGGACCTATCAATTAGTACGCAGAGGCATGTTTGTTAGCGCAATAGATAATGGCCCAATGAACGATAGTTTGATGGAAACAGGCCAAGTTAAACACTTTAGAGCCGATGGTTTTAAATACCGCCCAGAAAAAAGAAATATTAACTGGTTAGTGTGCGATATGGTGGAAAAACCAACCAAAGTGACTAATCTAATGATTGACTGGGCAGTAAACGCATACGCCAAAGAGCTGATATTTAATTTAAAGCTGCCTATGAAAAAACGCTTTGATAGTGTTTATGAATGCCTAACGATGATCAAAGAAGAGCTTACTAAGTACGGTATAACCTATGAGTTGCAAGCTAAGCATTTGTATCATGATCGTGAGGAAATCACCGTTCATTTAAACGTTGTTAAGGTGCCCCAAAATTTGTATAGCTAAATCATAGAGGCATAAAAGTGGTATTAAATAATGTTTATAAATGGCTAGGATTACTTTTTTTATCACTTTTAATAGCCGGTTGCGGCGGTGGCAGCGATAGTGATGCCACCGATAGTGGCTCAACTGGCAATACCGCCCCTACTGTGAGTGTTGATGTAAGCAGCAGCGTTATTGTTGCTAACCAAACCTTTACTATTACGGCTCAGGCAAGCGATAGTGACGGGCAGGTGTCTAGTTATCAATGGCAGCAGCTGTCGGGGCCTGAATTTACCTTTACTGCCAATGGCAACATACTCACAGCAACGGCCCCCAGTGTAGAGAGCGACACTGATTTTAGTTTTTCGGTGCTAGTAACCGATAATGACGGCGCAACTACAGAGCAAGTGTTTTCTGGGACTATCACGGTTCAAAACACCCCTCCCACAGTTAATATTACAGGCCCAAGCAGTGCACTGGCTAATACCCAAGTGAGTTTAATTGCTAATGCACAAGACATAGATGGCACAATCAGCGCCATAGTGTGGGTACAATCTGCTGGCTCCTCCATCGAATTTAGCCAAATTGACGGTGAATTAAGCTTTACCGCCCCAAATGTAAGTGAAAATGAAACACTTGGTTTTAGTGTTACTGTAACCGACAATGCCGGGGGCACTGTACAAAGCAGTGCGACGGTACTTATTACGCAATTAAATAGCGCACCTAGTGTTACCTTAGCTGGGCCTGACGAGGCAATGCAAAATGAGTCAGTGACAATAACAGCTACAGCGCAGGACAGCGATGGCACCATTAGCGAGCTAAGCTGGCAGCAAACAAACGGCCCCGTGGTCGAATTTACGCAAACCGACTCCAGCATTACGTTTAATGCCCCAACGGTTGCTCAAAATACCAATATTACCTTTTTAGCCACCGTTAGAGATAACGACGATGCAACTAATAGCGCCCAAAAAACGGTGATTGTGGTGCCGCCTAACAATCCGCCTGTGGCAGACGATGTAACCGTTGAGGTGCAATATAACTTAAGTGCTGAATTTAATTTGACGGTAAATGATGCCGATGGCGATACGGTACAAATTACTTTTCCAGATGACCTAGAAGGGGCGCAGGTGAGCGTTATTGATGCCCAAGCGCTGCGCTTTAGCTATACACCGCCTGTAAATAGTATTTCTGCAAAAAGCTATACACTGACCGCCAGTGATGGTGAAGACAGCACTAACTTTTTACTTAATACGACAATTATTGATACCAGCGCTGCAACGGTGACAGAAATAACGCCTAATGGAGCAGATGAACCGGTATTGGTTGACACCCCCATTAGTATTACGTTTTCAGATGTGATGCTGAGCAGTTCGTTAACCGTAAATAGTAGCGCGGGGAGCTGCGAAGGCAGTGTTCAGGTATCAAGTGATGATTTTGCAAGCTGCGTTGCACTTATTGTAGAGAGCGTATCTGGTGCGCCTGATGAGACGAGTGACTATTTTAAAAACGTTAACTTAAGCGCTGATTTTTCAGAAAACACGCTTTACAAAGTGCGTGTAAATGACCAATTAGTTAATTTTTCTGGTACTGCTGCGACAGCAGGCCAAGTGAGTGAATTTACCACCTCAACCCAAGATTTAAAAATAACCGAACTCATATCGGTGCAATTTACTAATGATACGCCCTGGGTAGAGATTTATAACGGCACAGGAGAGGCTGTTAATTTACAAAACTATTCATTAAAAACGCGCGCAATTAATATGCTTGATAGCTCAGTGAGCGCAGAGCAAGTATTTACATTACCCAACAAAGTATTAGAAAACGGCAGTTATATTTTACTGCAAAGTCGTTTTGGTGATGAGTTTTTAGCAAGTGCGGCACTTAATAACCCTAAAATTGTGCTGGTGGGTAACCAAAGCGATGCGCTACGTCCTTACTGGTATATAAATGGCTTTGCAGAGTTATTAAATAGCGCCGCCACACAAACAATCGACTTTGTTAAATTTGGTAATTCTACCCAGCAACCGGTTAGTGCCACGCAATGGCAAGGCGATAACGCACCACAAATGCAGGCCGAACAAGGCTCAAGCTTAAAACGTGCGCTTAATGCAACAGATACTAATCAAGCAAGTGATTGGGTTTACTCTGTGTTTAATACGCCGGCAGGTCAAAATGATATTAGCTGTGATACCGATACAGATTTAGATGGGATCCCTGATTGCAGTGAGCAAGAAGGCGCAACGTTTGGCGGGCTGCCTTTATATGAATGGGGCGCACGGGTAAATCAAAAAGATATATTTATAGAAATTGATTATATGGATAGTACCGATATAGGTATTACGCCACAGCGTACAGCATTAGAAAAAGTAGTGAGCGTATTTGCAAGTAACGGTTACACAGTGCATTTTGATGTAGGCGATTTGTTTGACCAAAGCACGGGTATTTCCACCGCTAACTTTGATTTAGGAGGCGGTACAACCGTACCGTTTAACAGCTACACGCCCTTTGAATATGACCAAGGTACCGCTAATTTATTTGCCTATAAAATGGAATATGCCGATACAACGCGCCGCCCAATTTTTCATTATTTATTAATGGCAAACAGTGGTAACGAAGATGGCAGCATTAGTGGCTCAGGTATTGCTGAAATAAATGGTAATGACCTAATGCTGACTATGGGCGGATGGGGATTATCTGTTGATGAGCAAACATCACAAAATGTGACGAACAATTACCAAGCGTCTACTATTTTTCATGAGTTGGGGCATAATTTAGGGCTTTATCATGGCGGCGACGAAGAAGTGAACTTTAAGCCAAATCATTTAAGCTCTATGAATTATCTATATCAATTAACGGGGCTTGCAAGCATAGGTAATAACGAAGGTGATCGTTATTACGACCGGTTTTATACCAACAACATTAACTGCGACCTTGTGCCAAATACCAATAATCAAACAGGATCAACGGATGATTTTATCATTGATTATTCAAACGGCAGCGCTGCAAATATAAATGAAAGTGCTATTGATGAAAGCGCAGGATTAAATAGGCCTGGCTCTGAGGCGGTCGATTATAATTGTAATGCAATTTTAGGCGATACATTAACTAACTTTGATGCAAACCAAGACTCGCAAATTACTGTATTAACGGATACCGATGAGTGGAGCATGATTAACTTACAGTTTTACTCACAAAGTGCAGGTAACCGATTTGGTGTGGCAAATACGATGAGCCATAAGCTGTATCAACAGCAGCGTGCTCAAGCTGTTTCTACTTCATTGCCTAGCTATATAAAAGAAGCAGCGCCAAGCGAGGCTATAATCAACCAAATTAAAGCAATTAAAGAGCGCTAAATGAGCTACCGATTTATAAAAGCTGCACTTTTACAAGGAGCTATTATTTTTTTAGTTGCTGCCTGTAGCCAAGGCGCTATTAATAAAGCCAGTAGTAGCCATAGTAGTGAATGGTTACTAACTGATGCGCTTTATTATAATAACAAGCCAGTAAATTGGCAGCAAAGGCGTGTAAACGGGTGCAGCACGTGTTTAATACAAAACGACTCTGTACTACAGCCCGAGGGCATAACGCGTTTTAATACGCTTTATAAAGATGGGGAGTGGGTTGCAGTACAGGAGCAAAGCAGTTTAAATGTTATAAGGTTAAAACTGCCTTTGCACACCCCCTATTTGTATGTTGAGCAATTAGCAAACGGTGAACTTAAACTGTTTAATCAGCAACACACTTATAAAACTAAAATAGGCGAAGTCATTAATATTACTTTTAAAAAGCAGTTATTCTCGATAGTGATCACAGCGTTTACTTTACAAGATGAAAAAAATGCAGCACTGCCAAGGCGCGCTAGACTAAATTACACTGCACTTAAGTTGATATAGATAAAATAAAAGCACCAAAAGGTGCTTTTATTATTTTCCGTAGTGTTATTTAGCCCGCTCGGTATTTAGAGCGATAATTATCTACCCACAAACGAGTAGCGCCACACACAGCAACGGGCATAACAATTAGGTTAATAAATGGGATTGCAGTGAGCAGCATAACAGCAAAGCCAAAGCCATAAGATAAACCTTGTTTAGACTTTAAATCGTCTTTCATTTGTTTAAAGCCTACTTTATGGTTATCGAAGGCAAAATCTTTGTATTGCACAGCATACATCCAACATGTAAATAAAACCCATAACACTTGTCCAATAACGGGTAAAATCCACAGCAAAATAAAAAAGCCAATAGCGCGGGGTAAGTAATAGCAAAGCTTTGTCCACTCTCTGCCTACCATGCGTGGAATGTCTTTTACTAAATCAGCAAAACCGTCGTCATTTATTTTTTGACCCGTTAAATAAAGCTCTACTTTTTCGCTGAGTAGTCCGTTAAAAGGGGCCGCAATAAAGTTAGTTATTACCGTAAATAGCATGCTGTAGCTAAATAGCACTACAAGCACGGCAATGGGCCACATTAACCATTCAAGCCAGCTTAGCCACTCAGGTAACATGTTGTTTATATAATTAAAGCTGTCGCTTAACCAACCAAATAAAAAGAATAATGAACTACCAAACAATAAAATATTAAGTAAAAGTGGAATAAGCACAAAGCGCTTAAGGCCTTTTTGGCTAATTAATTTAAAGCCTGAAAAAAAATATTCCATACCTTGTATGATCTGCACAGTAACCTCAAAAAAGACTCATATCTGCATGCAGTATAATTAGACTGATAATTTTGAACAGCCTTTTTAAGTAACAAAGTGTTAAACCTGCAAAATTTTTAAAAAGTTTTAGAGTGTGTTGGCTGGATTGTTTTTGTTATGGATGTTTATTTTTTGTTGCAAAATAATGTAGGCTTAACGCATACTAAAGTTGTTTTTTACCTATTTTATTAAAAAACAATTTCCATAATCGTAATAATAAAACTCGCGCTGTAAGTTTATTAACTATACTCATTTTAAATATATGAACTAAGAGCAGGAATTTGTTGATGCACTGCACTTTTTTAAAGTGCGTAGCAACATAAAAGTACCTAGATGCATGGTGAAGTATGAATACTGCAAAACTAAAACAATTGTTATCTCACCAGCAGGATATATTATCTAAAATCGCGTTAGGCATTGCCTTAGACGATGTTTTACAAGATATTTGTTTAGCTATAGAGCAAGTTATTGAAGACAGCTCTGCAAGATGCTCAATACTGTCTTTAACAGGTAATCAGTTATTTCATCGTGCTGCCCCAAATATTGACGATGAATATTTAAAGGCCATTAATGGTGTGTTTATAGGCCCTAATGTAGGGTCTTGTGGCACCGCAGCCTATAAAAATGAGCGAGTTATTGCGCAAAATATTGACCTTTCGCCCTTGTGGGAAGATTACAAAGATTTAGCGCACAGGTACGGTTTATATTCTTGTTGGTCAACCCCGGTTATTTCAACCACCAATGAAATATTAGGCACTTTTGCTATTTACCACGGCACCCCTAAAGCACCTACACAGCAAGATTTAGAACTCATTGACTATTTTGTACATTTTTCTAGCATAGCACTAGAAAAAAACGCAGAGTCGCTCAAAGCTAGGCAGCTAGTGGCAGACCTGCAAAAAAGTAATGAAAAATTTAAAGCATTTACGCAAGTGATGCCCGATCTTATTTTGATTTTGAACGAAGAGGGCGTCTATACCGATATTTACGGTACCTCGAGTGACTTATTACTTGAATCGCCTACCGACTTAATTGGTCAAAATGTGCAAGACTTGTTCCCAGTTAAAGATGCCGACATGATCATGGGGATTATTAAAAAAACCATTCGCACCAATGAAATGCAAATATTTGAGTACGATTTAGCCGTGCCCAAAGGCCACATAACCTTTGAAGGAAGAGCGGCTGCACTTACTAACTACCAGCCAGAAAAACCAGAACTTAAGCACGTAGTGTGGATGGCAAGAGATGTAACCCTTCGCAAAAAAGCCGAGCAAGAAGTTCAACGGCTTGCGTTTTTTGATCCACTAACAGGGCTTCCCAACAGACGAATGCTCAGCGACAGCCTAGCAAAGTGTGTAGAGCGTATTAAACGCACCAAAAAAACGGGCGCATTGTTGTTTTTAGATGTTGATAACTTTAAAAGAATAAATGATTCATTAGGCCACGGCGCCGGAGATCAAGTATTAATAGAATTAGCAAAACGCTTAGGTGGCGTAATACGATCATCTGATACTTTAGCTAGAGTGGGCGGTGATGAATTTATTATTTTACTCGAATACATTGGCGAGCATAATCACCAAGCTTGTATTGAATCCGAAATAGTCGCTAAAAAAGTACAAGGCGTGTTTAATGATAAGTTTGCAATAGGGGAGCTGGCATTTCAAGTTAGCTGCAGTATAGGTATTTGCTTAATTAACGAAGAGCACACAGCCACCGATAACATATTAAAATTTGCAGATACAGCTATGTACCGCTCTAAGGCAAAAGGTGGCAATAGCTGCAGCTTTTATGACCCTAAACTGCAAACTTTACTCGAAAACCAAGCCGAATTAGAAACGGATATTGTAAGAGCAATCGCTAATAACGAATTTTGTGCGTATTTTCAGCCGCAAATTAGTATGCAAGGGAAGATAATAGGTGCAGAAGCCCTGATAAGGTGGATACACCCTAATAAAGGGGTTATTGCGCCTAATCAGTTTATTCCTATTGCAGAGCAATATGGCCTGATTCAAAAACTGCAAAACATAGTGCTTCGCAATATATGCCGCCTTATTAATCAACTTAATGAAAAAAACATGATAGATGAGCACTTTAGCGTATCTATAAATATTAGTCATATACAGTTTAATTCTGCACAGCTTACCCGTGAGCTCTGCTCTACAATTAAAGAGTTCAACATAAAACCGCAGCATATTAAACTTGAGATCACCGAAACCATGCTATCGGGCGATATTGACAGCACAATAAAGCAAATGACGGAGCTACAAGAACAAGGTTTTGTGTTTTCTATAGACGACTTTGGTACAGGGTATTCCTGTTTAGCCCATTTAAATGCGTTCCCCGTGCAGGAAATAAAAATTGATAAAAGCTTTATCGATAAGATTTTAGATAAAGGCAAAGGCTTTAATATTGTTAATACGATTATAAGCCTGGGCAAAAGTTTAGACATTACCGTTGTTGCTGAAGGTGTAGAGCAAGAGGCGCAATTTGAGTTACTAAACTTGCTCAATGCAGATTGTATACAAGGCTATTTAGTCGCAAAACCTATGAATGCCAGTAACTATATTAAGTGGCATGCCCATCAATTAAAAAAGCAAAGCCTAAGTGCTTAGCAGGCTGTGCGTTGTTTTTGTAAATTAAGCTAACGTTTTAATAAAGCTATTTTTACCTTATTAAAACATTTTGTTTAAACAACACTAGGAACACGCGTATTAAGTATATATTATGAAGCCACTATAACGATTCAAAATAATAAAATGGACGACAAGAGATGCAGTTAGTCGAATTAACCCCTAAGGATCCTGATGTAGTTAATGTGTTTGCAGATATAGATAGACTGATAAACTCCTTATACCCCGTGGCTACAGCCCAATCTCTCAAATTAGAAGAATTAAGCAAAGACAACGTTTACGCAATTGGTTTAAAAAACGAAGATGGCATTATTGCCTGTGGTGCTATTGTTAAGCAAAATGACGGCGCGCTATATGGCGAAATAAGGCGTTTATACGTAAAACCAAGTTACCGTGGTAGAGGTTTTTCAAGACGCATAATGCAAAACCTCCTGCATTACGCCGGCGAAACAAAAATTCCACTTATCCGATTAGAAACAGGCCCAAAGCAAACCGAATCAATTAGTTTATATGAAGATTTAGGTTTTGCGCGCTGTGCAAGCTTTGGCTCGTATCAAGATAACCCACAAAGTGTATTTATGGAGCTTGCCCTGAGCCCTGAGCCAGAATAAATAAGCTATTTACTACTGTGTGCCTATAGCTGACTCTGTAGGCGCAAAAAATACTTCACTGTTTTTCACTGCTATCTTCGTATAAAATTCGCCACGTATATTTAATACCTGTGCACAGTAATACTTAATGATTTTAAGAGGCAAAACCTGGCTATAAACAAGCTTTTTTGCTTCAAAATAAATTACTTGATTAAGCAAACGGGTATAAACCTTTATTTAGCACTTCATAAGTGAGAATTTTATCTTTTTTAAAAGTAGCCCAAAACCAATGAGCGATTTAACAGTAGTAACCCACAGTGGTAATTTCCATGCCGATGACGTGTTTAGTATTGCGGTACTTAAGCATGTATTGCCTGCCTTTAACTTGGTACGAACCCGCGATAAAGCAGTAATAGAAAGTGCCGATATTGTTGTTGATGTAGGTGGCGAATACAACCCTGACACAGGACGCTTTGATCACCACCAACGCGGCGGCGCAGGCGAGCGCGAAAATGGCACGCCATACTCGTCATTTGGCTTAATTTGGAAAAAGTATGGTTTAGCACTGTGTGATAATAACCAAGCGGTGGCTGATAGAGTTGACGCTGGTTTAGTCTCTACAATTGATGCCATAGATTGTGGTTACGTTAAGGGTGTGGTTGAGGGCATAACGCTTAGCCAAACGCTTTCTATGTTTAATCCAACATGGGAAGAGGAAGGCAACTTTGATGAATGCTTTGATGAAGCCGTTGAGTTTGCAGCGCGTTTATTAACCCGTTTTATTGCCTCAGCAAAAGGAAGCATTAACGCCAAAGATATTGTTGCAAAAGCAATAGAAGAGGCAAAAGATCCCCGCGTGATTATTTTAGAAAAATACACACCATGGAAAAAAACAGTACACCATTTATCAAGCGACGCTTTATTTATGGTTTACCCTTCGCAAAACGGCCAATGGATTATTCAAACTGTACCAGTAGAGCCAGGCTCGTTTGAAGATAGAAAGTCACTGCCTAAAGCGTGGGCCGGTTTATCTGATGAAGAGTTTCAAGCTGAAACAGGCTTAGACGACGCTGTATTTTGCCACAATGGCTTATTTATAGCCGGTACTAAATCGTTCGAAAGTACAATGAAGCTGGCCGACGTGGCCTTAGCTGAGTAACCTGTTTTACATAAATATGGGTAAAAATTTTTTACCCATAATTTGCACTATTTTAGCTAAGTAACTAGTTTGCAGTTACTTAGCTTTATTATGCTCCCGTTATTTAAATCACGTGAGGTTTTATGTTTGAAGTAAAAACTATCGCGCTATTTATTATTACCGCACTGGCAGAAATTATTGGCTGTTACTTACCTTATCTTTGGCTTAAAGAAGATAAATCCATATTCCTTTTAATACCTGCAGCAGTCAGTTTAGCGCTATTCGCGTGGTTGCTTACGTTACACCCAGCAGCCGCTGGACGGGTGTATGCCGCGTATGGCGGTGTGTACATATGCGTGGCTTTACTGTGGTTATGGGCAGTTGATGGCGTAAAGCTTACAATGTGGGATGTAGTGGGCGGGGCGGTTGCCTTACTGGGCATGGCTATTATTATTTTTGCACCTAAAAGCGCTTAAAAAGTACGCCATATTAAAGGTAAAAAACGCCTTACAGGCCACTGTTAACGCATATATCGCGCAATTAAATTGCCAACTACTTTTTTATAAGTAAGCGTTAAAGCTGGATTATCTATTAAGCTTGTTTGTACAACATGCCCGGTATATAAGCCATAAAATTCATACGCAAAAATGCTCGGCTCTTTGTCTTGGCAAAAGTAGCCTTGTGCTTGGCAGTTAACTGCAAGTTTAGTGAGGTAGTTAATCATTTTTAAGTGTTGGTCTTGCATAAACTGCCTTACCAAACAGTTCGGGCTTGCTTTAAATTCTACCGACGCTTTAATGAGCGGGCAACTTGCCTGCTTACCAGGCGATACCGTATCTAAAAAGTTGAGCCATTCAAGCCAACGTTGCTGAAAATTATTTAAATGAATTAACGCATCTTCATCAACAGATATATCAACAACCTGTTTTCTAAACTCTTCTTCGGTGTAGGCCAAAATAGCCACTTGCATATCTTCTTTATTGGCAAAGTGTGAGATCACCCCAGTACGCGACATGTTAGTCACTGCCGCTATTTTTCCTATCGACAAGCTATATAAACCATGTGCAGCCGCATAGGCCATTCCTTTGTACAAAATATTGCGTTTAGTGCTCTCACTTTTTTTCATCGTTAATCCATAAAGCGTGTTATTTGGTCGTACACGTATTGGTTTTTTAAAATGCGCACGTGCCCCAGCTCTTGTGTGGCCACAAGTGTTGCGGGTGTGTTCTCAGTTAATAATTTTATTGCCTCAAAGCTTGCCACTGAGTCATTTTTATCATGAATAAACAACATGTTTTCGTTAATTTTATTTTTAGAATGATCAGGGTGAAGGTTTTGCCAGCTAATACCATATTTGTCCGACACTTTATTAAGCATATTTTCTAGCATGAGCTCAGAAATACCCACTTGCCTGACCTTAGCAAACATGGCTTCAAATATTTGTGCAGGGGCAGAGATCATCACAATTTTTTTATTCTCTAAATAATGAGGCGCTAAGTTTAACAAAGCAACACCGCCCATAGAGTGTGTAACGACTCTATTAATTGTAATATTTTGCCCATTAAAGTACTCAAAAGCCGCTGTTAGCCCCTGCATGTACCCGTATAAGTGCGAGGTATTGCCGTGCGAATAGCCATGGCCTATGTGATCAATTGAGTAAACATTAAAGCCTTTTTCAAGTAGTTCATCTATTAAAGCAGTAAACCGATTAGTGCTATCGGCCCAGCCATGAGATAAAAATACCGTTTTAGTGTTTTCGGCTTGGCTAAAATAGTACAGGTTTACAGCGCCAAGCTCGGTAGTAAGTTTAATATTAATTGGCTGTATACATGTTCTAAATTCGTATTGGCGTCGGCTATGCGGGTTACAAAATACCTTCATGGCAAGGCGGGCACTGAGTTTAGGAAATGTTTTGGTCAGACCAAAAGTGGCAGCCTTTGTTATTTTAGAAAATTTAGGTGGCTTGTTTTGATTAAAATAAATTTGTTTCATGTTTATACCAAATAAGTACAGTTGTTCTATTTTATCTTAAATAAGTACAACTGTACTTATTTTTTTAGCCGCATAACCAGCTTGCTTTACTAAAGGCGGTTAGCTGTAAAAGCTAAGGTGTAGGGGTTTTTTCTCTCAACACTAAAAATCACTCGTTACGAGTAAAAATACTTGTTGGACTTAAAAGTCTATTTTTCTTTTAATGCGCGCAACTAGCCAAACCGGCATTCATTAAATACAAGAGAAAGATAAATGAAAGAGACAACATCACTAGAACAAGCTCGCACGAGTTACAATGTTCGTCATTGGAGCCAAGGTTTTTTTGGTATTAATGATCAAGGTGATGTGTATGTTGCCCCAAAGGCTCACGCCCCAGAGCAAACTATTGCACTTACAGATATAGCAAAACAACTTCAAGAAAAAGGCTTAAGCTTACCGGCTTTAGTGCGCTTTCCACAAATTTTACATCATCGTGTGCACAGTTTATGTGGCGCATTTAATACCGCGATTGAAAACTATGGTTACCCAAAAGATTACTTATTAGTTTACCCAATTAAAGTAAACCAACAACGCGAAGTGGTTGAAGAAATAGTAGCAAGCCAAGCCGAATTAGAAAAAAAACAATTAGGCCTTGAGGCGGGCAGCAAACCAGAGCTTTTAACTGTTTTGGCAATGGCAGAAAAAACCAGTGCAGTGATTGTATGTAATGGCTACAAAGATAAAGAATATGTGCGCTTAGCACTGATAGGCGAAAAGCTAGGCCACAGAGTATACATAGTGCTTGAAAAACTCTCTGAGCTCGACATGGTACTTAGCCAAGCAAAAGCGCTAAATGTTAAACCACGTATTGGTATTCGCGTTCGTTTAGCTTCGCAAGGCAAAGGTAAATGGCAAGCAAGTGGCGGCGAAAAATCTAAATTTGGTTTATCTGCGTCGCAAGTACTGCATGTAGTAAACCGTTTAAAAGACGCAGGCCAGCTTGATTTAATGCAACTTGTGCATTTTCACTTAGGCTCGCAAATGGCAAACATTCGTGATGTGCGTTTAGGTGTAAGCGAGGCCGCACGTTTTTACTGTGAGCTACGCAAATTAGGTGCAATCATTGAGTGCTTAGATGTAGGGGGCGGTTTAGCTATTGATTACGATGGTACCCGCAGCCAATCACATAATTCAATGAACTACAGTTTAGCTGAGTATGCAAATAATATTGTGTACACCATAGGTGATACTTGTAAGCAGTATGCACAGCCCATGCCGACGATTATTTCTGAGTCGGGGCGTGCACTAACGGCGCACCATGCAGTACTTATCTCAAATGTTATTGGTACTGAAAGTTACACGCCAGAAGAGTTAGTAGCGCCAGCAGCAGATGCACCGCTTTTATTAAATAATATGTGGGCATCGTTTGTGCAGTTAACCGATTTAACGGATGATCGCGCACTAATTGAAATTTACCACGACAGCCAAGGGGATTTAGCGGAGGCGCATAACCAGTTTGCACTTGGGCTTTTAGATTTAACGCAGCGTGCGTGGGCAGAGCAAGTTAACTTACGTATTTGTTATGAGCTTAACAAACACATGGATAACAAAAACCGTTTTCATCGCCCGATTATTGACGAGTTGAACGCACGTTTAGCCGATAAGTTTTTTGTAAACTTTTCGCTTTTTCAATCATTGCCTGATGCGTGGGGGATTGATCAAGTGTTTCCGGTATTGCCATTAAGTGGCTTAACCGAAGCACCAAAAAAACGTGCTGTATTACTTGATATAACCTGTGATTCAGACGGCGCGCTTGAGCACTATGTTGATGGCCAAGGCATTGAAAGCACATTACCCGTGCCTGAGTACAGTGCTGATAAACCTTACTTAATGGGCTTTTTCTTAGTGGGTGCGTACCAAGAAATTTTAGGTGATATGCACAATTTATTTGGCGATACGCACAGCGCTATTATCAATATGGATGAGCAAGGCGTTGCCAGTATTAGTGAAATAAACCAAGGCGATACCGTAGCCGATATGATGCGCTATGTACATTTAGATGTTGAGAGCTTTCAACATTCGTACGCGCAGTTAGTGTCTGCAAAAATAGATAAAAATGAACAGCAAAGCGTTTTAGACGAGTTGCAAAGCGGCCTTAATGGCTACACTTATTTAGAAGAGTTATAAGCAATGTCTAGCTTGTTTGGTCATGTTGACCACTCATTGTATTCAAACGGGATGACGTTTTTACGTCGTCCTATGGTGCAAAACATTAATGCCATTGATGCAGATGTCGTTGTACTAGGCTTACCCTTTGACTTAGCAACTTCGGGTCGCCCCGGTGCTCGCTTAGGGCCCGATGCCATTCGCCGTGCGTCGGTACATTTAGCCTGGGAAGACACTAAATACCCGTGGACATTTCCTTTGTTTGAGCGTTTAACGGTTGCTGATGCGGGGGACTTTACTTATCCGGTAGGCGATCCTGAATATTTTACGGCACAGCTAGAAATGGCTGCAGAGCAAATACTTCGCCAAGGGGCAACGCTGTTAGGCCTTGGTGGCGATCACTTTGTAACGCTTCCGCTATTGCGCGCGCATGCAAAGATACATGGCAAAATGGCACTGGTTCACTTTGATGCGCACACTGATACATACAGCAATGGCTCGCGCTTTGATCACGGCACTATGTTTTATCATGCACCCATGGAAGGGCTGATTGATGTAGAGCACAGTATCCAAATTGGTATTCGTACCGACTTTGACCAATCAAAGCATGAGTTTGCAGTGATTGATGCAATGCAAGCTAACGATTTGCACGCTAATGAAATAGCAGCGCAAGTACGCGAGCGAGTAGGCGACTTACCCGTTTACTTAACATTTGATATAGATTGCTTAGACCCTGCATTTGCACCAGGTACAGGCACACCTGTATGCGGTGGTTTAACATCTGATAAAGTGCTTAAAATACTGCGCGCACTCAAAGGCATAAATATGGTCGGAATGGATGTGGTAGAGGTATCACCGTCGTACGACCAAAGTGAGCTTACCGCGATTGCTGCAGCAACAATTGCCAGTGAATTATTGCACCTGTGGACACATAAAAATAAGTATTAACGCTATAAGTTAAGCACTACAAAAAAGGTATGCGCAGGCATACCTTTTTTATTTTAGAGGTGTCGATTATTTTGCAGCTTAATTTCTTTTAACCAAATAAAACTTAACCCAATAAGCGGCAGGTTAGTGGTTACTGGGTTAAATGCTTCAATGAGTAATGGTGGCTGCATTACTACAACCGCTAACAAAAGCCCTAAAAGCGCTAAAATATTTAAAATAACGAGGTGCTTATTTTTATAAAACACTAATAAGCACACGCCAAATATAATTTCGCCAATACCCGCCGAACGTGTAATTAAGTCAGACACTTCTGCTGAAAAACCCGCACTGCCAGTCATTAGTTTTTCAAGCGGGGCAATATGATAAAGCTTTGGAAAAAAGCCGTGAATGATACTAACCCAAATAACTATTTGAACAATTTAACGTACTAAATCAATTACTAACGTCGTTAAAAAATCTCTATTTAGAACCACTAAACACAAAATTTTTTGCCTAGTTACTAAATGATTTATTTATCGTTAAAATAGCTCCTATAGTTAATCGAATTAGTATACCCAACTTAAACTCACTATGTAGCGAGCAATTTGTATATAACCGGGGTTATTTCCTCGCATTGTCTATTCGCTCTTGTGCACTTGGGTGGCTAGATAAATATTCGAGCAAATTATTTACCTTTTCAAGGTGTTCGTTTTCGCTGGTATGCGCGCCTTGTAATGCTTCAATGGCATCGGCAAAGTCGTTGCTTGAATACCCTAAGTTTTCAAGTTGAATGAGTGCATAGCTATCTGCCTCGCGCTCCATATCACGAGAAAACCCTTGCTGTGCAAAAGATGCCCCCGTACCAAGTACCACTTCTGCTATGCCTTCTAAATCACCAAATATAACTGCAAGTACAATGGTACTGGCTGCCGATTGCGCAGTCATGCGTACGCTATGCTGGTGGACTACGTGGCCAATTTCGTGAAGTAATACGGCTTTTAATGCGTTAGGTTTATCAGCTAATAAATTTGCTAACTCATCGGTTACGACAATACGTCCATGGGGCATTGCAAACGCATTCGCTCCAAAGGCCTCTGATTTATAAAACGATAACCTATAAACCGATGGCTCAAGCGAGAGCGCATTAAGCATGGTATTAAAGTGTTGTTGTACTTTAGTTTGTTGCTCATTAGGCAGCTCACTGTCATCAAGCGCGAGCTTTTCAATTAGGGTAAAGCTTTGTTCACCCATTTGCTCTACTACACTGCGCGGCAGGGTATCAACACTGTAAACAGCAATAGCGGGCACAACTTTATAAAGCATTAACCACATAAAAAGCGGTGTAAAAATAACGGCCGCGATAATAGCCCATTTACTTTTTTCAAGGCGCTCTAGTAGGTCATGCTTATTTGCTTTAAAAGGCCAGCGATAATTTACATCAGTAGGAATAAAGCGGCTGCCATCATTAAAATTTAGTTCATCAGCAAGCCCAGCTAGGCCAGAAGTGAGTGTTATATCGCTTATTGCATGGCTTGAAATAAGCTGGTCATCGTAGCTAATCTCAACACAGGTGTCGCTAATACTAGCGACACCTTGCTGGTAATTGCTTGATGCCTTGGGGAAGTAATGTCCCTGTACGTGCATAATAAGCTCTTAGGTTAGCGATAGGTCAATATCAAATACATTGGCTGCTTCTTCAGCAAACGATGACTGCTCTTGTTGCGCGGTATCCACTAAATTTAGCGCACTAGGGTAAATATTAACGGTTGTAACCTCGGCAAGCATTCTCGATGTACGCACTTTGGTCCACGGGTAGGCAAGCCCTAAAGAAAACACAATGGCCAGCATATTGGTTAATAGTAATATGGCAAAAGGAATAGGCTTAAGCTCTGATTTAAATGATGCTACGTCTTCAAATTGACAGTTATCAAAAATATGGTTACGAATAGCCGCAGCCCACACAGCGGTTACTATCGCAATCATAAATACGTAAGCAATCATTAATCCACCAAACATAATGCCCATTTTGGCTGGATCTTGTGCAGCTTGTTGGTTTTCTACATTCATTAAATCAAGCCCAAATAAGCCTAATACAGCCATAAATATCACCATAGTGATAGAGCTCACCACAAAGCAAATAAGGGCGGTTAAGTAGTAGGTTTCACCTTTAAGGTTTACGGTTAATGGCGTGTCACCGTAGCTAATATTGCTATGTATGTACGTGTCGATACGTTTTAAAACATACGGCATTAATAAATAAAGGGTAAAAATACTGGCAATAGGTAAAAGAATAAAGTTAATGAAGGCTTCGCCGTAATCGCCTTTAAATGCAAAGCGTACATTTCGATGACGGGTCATACGCATATTAAAGCGCAGACCTTGGTTAATAATCCACGGCATTAAAAAGATAAAAGCAACCGCAAATAGTAAACCTACAAGAGGAAAAAAGCTGCTACCAAAGGAGTAAATTAAAAATACAATAACCGCTAAAATACGGCCTTTTAAAATTTGCATCGGGGTGGCTAAGTAGTCAAAGCTGTGTCCGTCAATGCGGGTGTGGCCATAAAAGTATCGCATTGTGCGCACTTTTGCCCAAGCCGAGTAAATACCTAAAGTAAGTACGCTCAGTAAAATATTGACTATCCAAATACCAAAAAACTCACCGCCTTTACCGCTAAACTGTACTTTGCCGCTAAAAATAGGGGCAGCAGGTTCACTTACTGCAGGGGTGGTTTCTGGGGGAGTAGGGTGTATTGATTCCATTAAAATTATATCCATGTTGTTTTTTTGTTAATTTACCTAAATTTGGTGCAAAGCTCAATCTTTAATAGCCTTACAGCCTACAATGGCGCTGCTTTTGATATATGTGGTGCTGCACTTTAAATCATCTCTGGTATACTAGGGCGATAATTTTATGGGGCTGTTATGATTTCAAAAAACCAACTCAAGCTTATTCGCCAACTTGGCCAAAAAAAGTACCGAAAGCAATATAATCAATACCTTGTACAAGGTGAAAAAAACGTACTTGAGTTGTTAAACAGCCCATTAAAGGCGGTTGATATATTTGCAACACAGGCGTTTATAAATACTCACCAAAACCAGTTTCCACATGTAGATCTTACGCCAGCAGAAGAAGAGTCGCTGACTAAAGCCAGTACCTTAGTGAGTAATAACGCGGCCATTGCAGTGGTTGATATGCCAAAGGCTGATTTACCTAATAATACCGGCTTAATATTGGCGCTTGATGGAGTTTCTGATCCGGGGAATTTAGGTACTATTATCAGAGTTGCCGATTGGTATGGCATTCAACATATAGTAACAAGTACCGACAGCGCCGATGCTTACAACCCTAAAACAATTAGCGCTACCATGGGTTCGTTTGTCAGAGTATCGGTAAGCCAAGTAGAGCTACCTGAATACTTACAAACATTAAATATGCCTATTTATGGGGCATTTTTAGATGGGCAAAGCGTACATACAACGGACCTTAGCGCAAAGGGTGTATTGCTTATGGGCAGTGAGTCGCATGGCATACGCGAGCAGTGTGCAAAATTAGTAAGCGAAAAAATAACCATACCGGCTTTTGGTGAGGCAGAGTCACTTAATGTGGCAATGGCTACAGGTATTATTTTAGATAACTTTAAACGCCAAGCTTAACTTTTTAACTGTTTATGAGTTAAATTGTTTGTAAGTAATAACAATAATAATCGGTAATAACAATAAGATGCGCTTAAGCACTATTAAATTAGCGGGCTTTAAATCGTTTGTAGAGCCCACTAAAATTCCATTTCCTGATCAAATGACGTGTGTTGTTGGGCCTAACGGCTGTGGCAAATCAAACGTGATTGACGCTGTGCGATGGGTGCTTGGTGAAAGCTCAGCTAAAAACTTGCGTGGCGATGCCATGACCGATGTTATTTTTAATGGCTCAACTAATCGTAAACCTATCTCGCAAGCCTCAGTAGAGCTTATTTTTGATAACACTCAAGGTGATTTACCTAATACATTTGCCGACAGAAACCAAATAGCGATTAAGCGTTTAGTAACACGCGATGGCCAATCGCTGTACTTTTTAAATGGGAGCAAATGCCGTAAGCGCGATATTACCGATATATTTTTAGGCACCGGGCTTGGCCCGCGTAGTTACGCAATTATAGAGCAAGGGATGATCTCGCGTTTAATCGAGAGCAAACCTCAAGAGCTGCGCGTATTTTTAGAAGAAGCCGCGGGTGTGTCTAAATACAAAGAACGCCGCCGCGAAACGCAAACCCGAATTAAAAGTACCCGCGAAAACCTTGAGCGTTTACTTGATGTGCGTAAAGAATTACAAGCGCAACTAGATAAACTGGCTGTGCAGTCGGTTGATGCGAAAAAATACCGCGATTTAAAAGCGCAAGAGCGTACCTTAAAAGGCCAAGTAGCTGTATTAAAATGGCAAAAGCTGCATCAACAACAGCTTGAAAAAAGTGAGCAAATCAAAAAGCTTAATGAGCAAATCGCCTTTTTTAAAACGGCTCACTCAGGCCACGACGATGTACTTGCAAGCCTAGAGGCTCAAGTAAATGCAGAGCAAGATGCGCTTAACGATGCGCAGCATCAGCAACACGTTACCCACACAGAGTTGACCCGCGCCGAACAACAACACATTAATATTAAACAGCAAACGCAAACACTTAAACAAAGTGTGGTTAAGCTTGAGCAGCGAAAGCTGCAAAGTGAAGCGCTAAAAACACAGCAACAAAATGTGTGTGAGCAGTTATCTGTGAGCCACCAAGAGATAAGCGAGTACAGTTTAGAGTGCAGCGAACAAGTTGAAGAGCTTACCCTTACACTTGCAGATTTAGCTGATGAAAAAAATAAGCACACAGCCGTGTGGCAAAGCCTTAACCAACAACAGCACGCGCTTAATAATAAAGTACAGGCGCAGCAAAGTAGTGTTAAGCAAACAGAGCAAGCCTTAGCCCATGTAAACGCACAGCTAAGCCAACTAAATAGCCAAATTGACGATATTAAAAGTAGCCAATTAGAGCAGCAACTAGCCGAGCAACAAAAATACAAACAAACCCTAACTCAAGAGCTTGCCAGTAAGCAAACGGCGCAAACACACTGCACCGCAGCACTTAAAGAGCAAACCGATTTAGTAAATGACGCTGAGCAGCAACATCAGCAAAGCTTACAGCACGTTAATGAGCTAAAAGCTCGCATTGCTGGGCTTAAAAGTAGTTTAGGGATTGAAGATGACAATAAGCAGCACACTTTATTTAATCAATTACAGGTAAAACCAGGGTTTGAACATATAGTTGAACAGGCACTGCAAACGCTTGAGCAACTAAACGTAGCCGATGTGCAAAGCAACAATAGTGTGTGGCCTCACAAAAGTGAAATACCAGTCAATAGCGTTGCGGCGTTGATTACTGAGGGTGTTTATCCAGATTTATTGACCCGCATTGCGTACAGCGAAAACGCCGCACTCGCTGTGTTAAATGATACGTTTTATATTGCGGTTATGGATAAAAGCGGTGCTTTACATGCTCGAAACTGGCACCGTAGCGCAGACAAAAACGCCGAAAACTCACAACTTTTAAAACACACACAGTTAAAGCAAAAAACAGCGAGCTTAGTAGAGGCCGAAAATACCCTCGCAAGGGATTTTGAGAATCTTAATGCGCTAAAAACACAGCAGCAAAAGCTGAGTGATGAGTTAGCGGTACTTAAAAACGCAATTCATCAATTAGCACAAAACATTGCCGTGGCCACTACGCGCAGCGACATGTTAAAAGAGCAAGTAGCACAATTTTTACAGCAACTAGAAAAGTACCAGCAACAAAAGCGTGCATTAACCACTGAGCAATCACAATTTTTAAAAACGCGCGATGAGCACAACAGTGCGCTTGAAGTGTTACATCAACAGCAACGTAATTTAGCTGACGAACTGGCAAGCGCCGACGCCGCTTGCACACGCAGTAATACTGCATACAGCCAAGCTGCAGCTACACTTGAGCAATATAAAACACAAGCACATCAGGCCACGTTAAAAGAGCAAAAAGCACACAGTGAGTGGCAGCTTAGTCAAACAAAGCTTAATCATGCTGAGCAAGAACTCATGAGTGCGCAAGAAGAAGCAAAAGAGCTGCAAGCGCAAATGGAAGCGTTGCTTATACCCGAGCAAGAGCTCACTGAGCAAATAGCACAGCTTTTAATAAAACATCAGCAGGGCGAAGCTAGCTTGGTTGCGTTACAAAAAAAGCTTAACGAGGCAAAGCAAACACTTATAAGTAAACAAGCCAGCCTTAAGCATTCTCAAGGTGAGCTGACAGGTTTGCAAGAACAACATCAAAAGCTAAGCATTGAAGAGCAAAGCCTAATTATAAAAGCGCAGGCAGCACTTGAGCCGCTTGAAGAATTAAAGCAAAGTTTAAACAGTGTTTTAGATACACTGCCTGATTCACTGAGTTTAAATGCAGCGCAAAATCAGATCAGTGGGCTTGTGCATCAATTAGATAAGCTAGGTCCAGTTAATTTAGCCGCAATAGATGAGTTTGAACAAGCTAAAGAGCGCAGTGATTATCTTAATAATCAACTTGAGGATTTAACCAAAGCGCTAAATACGCTTGAAGGGGCGATTCGTAAAATTGACAGCGAAACCAAAACACGCTTTAAAGCTACCTTCGATCAAGTGAACAACGACTTTGCCGAGCTATTTCCAAAAGTATTTGGCGGTGGTAGCGCGTATTTAGAATTAACCAGTGACGATTTACTCGAAAGTGGTGTTAGTATAATGGCACAGCCGCCAGGTAAGAAAAATTCGACAATTCATCTGTTAAGTGGTGGAGAAAAAGCGCTGAGCGCATTATCATTGGTGTTTTCTATATTCAGGCTCAATCCAGCTCCATTCTGTATGCTGGATGAAGTAGATGCGCCGCTTGATGATGCTAACGTGGTGCGCTTTTGCCGTTTGGTTGAAGAAATGTCACAATCGGTGCAGTTTATTTATATTAGTCATAATAAAATTGCGATGGAAATGGCAGGGCGTTTAACTGGCGTTACTATGGCAGAGCCAGGCGTATCACGCATGGTAGCAGTAGATATAGAACAAGCAGTGCAACTTGCACACACATAACAGTTTATTTTAAGCGTATTAGTATTAATTAATACACGGGTTTAGGCATAACAAATAATAAAAGGTGAGGGGATGGCCGAAGAACTAAGATTGGTTTTAATTGTGATCAGTGTACTTGTCATAGGTGGCTTATTAGTACATGGTTTATGGTCAGTTAGAAAAAAAGACAGCCCAGAGGTAGCGCCTTCAGAGCGGGTTGAACCAATGCAAGATACACCTTCGCATACACCAGTTGAACCTAAAGAGCCGGTTGTTGCCCAGCGAGATGAGCCGCAATTTGGTGAGCTAAACTTTGATGCAAACGAGCCGCAAATAGATACTAGCGTGGCGCAAACACCCATTGAAGACGACCTGCAAGTAGTTCAAGAGCCAGAGCTAGAACCAGAGCCAGAGAGCGAAAAAGAAGCGCCAGCAGATGTGTCTGACTTTGTTATTGTGCATATTCAAATGCCTGAGGGGCTAAGCATGCAAGGCAGTAAGTTATTACCTGCAGTAAATACTTTAGGATTTAAATATTCAGAAGAAGGCTTTTTTAATCGCCACATAGACCCTGCAGGGCAAGGTCCAGTGTTATTTAGATTAGTAAATATGTATAACCCAGGTACGTTTGATATTGATAATATGGAACAGTTTAGCACCGCAGGGGTTAGCTTATTTATGACTTTACCTTGTGAAGGCGACGGGCTAGCTGCTTTTAATATGTTACATAGCGCAGCTAAGAAAATTGCCGATGAATTTGGTGCACAAATTTTAGATGCCGAGCGTGAAGAAATGACCGTTGAGCGCGTTCGTCAATATGTTGAGCAGGTTCGTGCATTTTCTGCGTAATTTATACGCACACATTATTTTTATTAAGCCACTTACCTAAAAGTGGCTTTTTTTATGTTTTTTGAGGTTTAAATGTCTAGCAGCATTAGTGAGCAAATTAATCATCTTCGTAGTACGTTAGAGCAACACAACTACAATTATTATGTCCTTGATACACCCAGTATTCCTGATGCAGAATACGATAGACTATTGCGCGAGTTAAGCGCCCTTGAAAGAGAAAACCCAGAATTTTTAACGCCTGACTCACCCACTCAAAAGGTAGGAGGCGCTGCGCTGAGTAAATTTGAACAAGTTGCTCACCAAGTGCCTATGTTATCGCTTGATAACGCCTTTAGTGAAGAAGAATTTAGCGCCTTTAACCGCCGCATTAAAGAGCGTTTAATGAGCCAAGATGAGCTCACTTTTTGTTGTGAGCCCAAGTTAGATGGCTTGGCTGTGTCGATTATTTACCGTGACGGCGTGCTTGTTCAGGCCGCAACTCGTGGCGATGGTTTTACTGGCGAGAATATCACACAAAATGTAAAAACAATCCGTAACGTGCCTCTTAAGCTGCGTGGCGATTACCCCGCAGAGCTTGAAGTACGTGGCGAAGTATTTATGGATAGCGCTGGATTCGAAAAACTAAACAGCGAAGCCGAAAAACGAGGCGAAAAAGTATTTGTAAATCCTCGAAATGCAGCCGCAGGTAGCCTACGCCAGCTTGATTCAAAAATTACCGCTAAGCGCCCGCTAATGTTTTATGCGTATAGCACAGGGCTGGTGGCCGATGGCACAATCCCTGAGGATCACTACCAACAATTGGCAAAATTAACTGATTGGGGTTTACCGCTGTGCCCAGAAACAAAGTTAGTTGAAGGTACGCAAGCGGCTTTAGATTACTACAGTGATATTTTAACGCGCAGAAGTGAGCTTAAATATGAAATTGATGGTGTAGTAATTAAAATAAACCAAAAAGCCTTACAAGAGCGTTTAGGGTTTGTTGCACGTGCACCGCGCTGGGCAATTGCTTATAAGTTTCCTGCGCAAGAAGAAATAACCCAGTTACTTGATGTAGAATTTCAGGTTGGTCGCACAGGTGCAGTAACGCCGGTAGCGCGTTTAGAGCCTGTATTTGTAGGCGGTGTTACGGTATCAAACGCAACGCTGCACAATGGCGATGAAATAGCCCGTTTAGGCGTAAAGGTAGGCGATACAGTAATTATACGCCGCGCCGGCGATGTTATTCCGCAAATTACACAAGTAGTACTTGAGCGCCGCCCAGATGATGCACGCGACATTGTATTTCCTGCCAGTTGCCCCATTTGTGACTCACACGTTGAAAAAGTAGAAGGCGAGGCCGTGGCTCGTTGTACCGGTGGCTTAGTGTGCCAAGCTCAGCGTAAACAAGCGATAAAGCATTTCGCATCACGCAAAGCGCTTGATATAGATGGCTTAGGCGACAAAATAGTTGATCAGCTGGTTGATAGAGAGCTGGTAAAAACCCCCGCAGATCTATTTATATTAAAACAAGGTCACTTTGAGTCACTTGAGCGTATGGGCCCTAAGTCGGCTAAAAACTTAGTGGATGCGCTTGAAGTTGCCAAAACAACTACGCTTGCAAAGTTTTTATATTCGCTGGGTATTCGTGAGGTTGGCGAGGCCACAGCGCAAAACTTAGCAAATCATTTTTTAACACTTGAAAAGGTAACCCAAGCCAGTATTGAAAGCCTTACACAAGTGAGCGATGTAGGGGTTATTGTAGCAACTCATGTTCGTGGCTTTTTTGATGAGCAACATAATGTAGATGTGGTTAATGCTTTAATTGAACAAGGCATTAATTGGCCAGCGCTAACGCCGCCTTCAGAGGATGAGCAACCCTTAGCTGGGCTAACCTATGTATTAACTGGCACTCTTAATACTTTAAACCGAAACGATGCTAAAGCACGCTTACAACAGTTAGGTGCAAAAGTAGCCGGTAGTGTGTCGGCTAAAACAGATGCATTGGTGGCGGGCGAAAAAGCCGGCTCTAAATTAACTAAAGCACAAGATTTAGGCATAGACATACTTAGCGAAGACGACTTAATTGCACTGTTTGATAAGTACAATGCTTAGGGTAATAAAATGAGCCGATATGGACCCGAGTACTGGGATAAATACGGAAGCTACCGTACGCCAATTGCATTTCATCTGAGTTTATTGGTGTTACTACGTGCGTATTTTATTTGGGTTATAGCGGCGCTGAGTCGTCGCCCTGAGCTTGATTTAATGTCGCTATTTTTTAAATCTAAAAACGATTTTTTTATCGCAATTTCGATTGGCGCTATTGCGATAGTGCCCACTTTTTTATTTTGCTTAAGACGCCCGCGCGACTCTCATCAGCAAAGTGCGCGTTTAGCGATGGTGTGGCGCTACATGCGCTGGCCGTTACTTGTGTGTGCAATAACCGACTTAAGCTGGTTAACAATACAAGCTGCACATAGTCATTACAGGTTTTCACTGTTTTTAGCTGTGCAAATGGTGATTGTGTTTTGGGTAATGTGGTACTTGGCAAAGAGTCGTTATTTGCAGGTGTTTTTTAACGATTGGCCAGAGCCTACCGAAAAAGCAGATGATAAAAACGCTAAATAAAAGGGAGCTAAATGGATAACATTAATAAAAAAATTGCCATTGTAGTGCTTGGTATTGGCATTATCTTAGGCGCTTTGGTGTTGTTTACATCGCTAACTGATCATATTTGGTTTTCTGCCGTAATAGGATTATGGTTATTTGTGTTTTGTTCGTGTTGTTACAGGCTGACACCCGCCTTTAAAAAGCGCAATACGCTTGATAATTTTATTCAGCGCGATGCACAGCACTTAATGTTATTTAGCTTGGCAGGTTTTTTTGATAAAAAATTTGGCCCGCAATGGCTTGTTATTGGCAACATTGAACATATAGAAAGTAAGAACGATGAGCTTATTATTCATAGCAATAACGAGCGACAATTTAGTGTAAGTTTACCCGCACAAAAAAATGACATAGACGCCTACATGAAGCGCATACTTTCAGATCAAGAAAAGCAAACTATTCGCTTTAGTTAGGGGCTGTTGAACTTTGCGGATTAAAGTTTGTTCAAACTAGGGGCTATTTAATCGCGGCGCGAAGTTTGTAACCTAGTGGGCTAAGTAAAAGCTGAGCAAAGCTTCCGCGTCCTGCTCACGCCCTTTACCTACATCCATGTAGGCAACAAAGAGTAAATAGCCCCTAGGAAGAACCCGTTGGGCAGCGCCTGTTTGGCATTAATGCTACGTTATCGCCCAATTATGGGGAATAACCAGACTGCATAGGCTCTGCCTTGCCTAAATACCAAACAGACTACTGCAAATTTAACCTTAAAAGATCAACAGACCCTAATCACTTATTAATACCGAAGGAGGCTATTATGCTTACTTGGAATGATGTTATAAATTTTGCTAATAATGGCAATCCTACGCCACGCGAAAAGGTTGTAAAAACAGACGCGCAATGGCAGGCAATGCTAAGTGATGAGCAATACTATGTGACACGTAAAAAGGGCACAGAACGCCCTCACAGCTCACAAAGTTGCACATTACTAGAACCGGGTAAATACGCGTGTGTATGCTGCGATAATTTACTTTTTGATGCCGATGAAAAGTTTGATAGCGGCACAGGCTGGCCATCATTCACGCAGCCTGCAACTGTCGATGCAATTGGTTATGTGAACGATTTAAGCCATGGTATGCAGCGCGTTGAAGTGGTGTGTAATGTGTGTGATGCACACTTAGGGCATATTTTTCCTGATGGGCCAGCACCGTCGGGTTTGCGCTATTGTGTAAATGCCGCTGCAATGAAAAAGCTTTAATTATATAGTTAGCCTTCAATCTAGATAAAACAGCTATTTTAGCCGCTAGTTAGCGCTAGGGGGATTGAATATCGAGTTTCATTTCTTTTGCCATATGCAAAATTTTATCTAATCGCTGCGACTGATCTGGCTGCAGTGTAGAGTTACTCAAAAGGGCGTAACACTTTTTAGCAATAACCAAGTTAAAAGTGCCGCCTTTTTGTTTTGTCGAATCAAACAAACACTGTAATAAATTAAGCGCAATGCTTGGGTTACGCGGCATTACTCTAAATGCTTGCGTAAACGCCTCTAACGCCGTATTTAATTGCCCTCTATTAAATTGAGTTACTGCATGGTTGTTAAGCTCTTTAGGACCCATTTTAATGTCACGACGCTCACTTTGCTGCTGTTGAATGTAACGCAGGTAAGTTGTATCACTCATATTGGGGTGGCGCTCACAATGGCTAATTATTTGGCTAAATAATGTTTGTGCTTTTTGATGAAAACCCAGCTCGTGAAACGCTTTTGCTTTATCAAGCGCCCCATCTACAGAGCGTATTAACGTATCGTCATCGTCGAGTTGCTCTATAAGGCGCTTGGCTTTTTGGTGCTCGTCTTTTAAATAGTGCAAACGCGCATTAAGTACATCAATTTGAGATTGGTTTGCGTTGTTAGGAAACTGCTTTTTTAAATCATTTATGTATTTATTAGTTTGACGCGAAATACGTTGTATTTGGTCTGTTTGATCTGTGGTTAAAGCAAAGTCTATACCGGCACGGGCTGCATTGAGATAGATGTCGGGGCTGTCATGAATAGAATGACGCGCATAGCTGGCTATGTCTTTTTGGGTTAAATAGCTCTTTTCGTAATCGTGGTTTATTAACGAAACATTGCTTAACGATTTTTGTCTTTGGATATTACGTGGCGCGATATCGACCGCTTGGCTTAAAAAATCTTGTGCCAATTCAAATTGGTTTAGTTTTATTTCTAATCGGCCGAGTAAATCCAGTGCAACTAAACGTGTTTCATGGCGTTCAAGCATGGTTTTTAACATGCGCTGAGCAAGAATATGCTCATTATTAGCAATCAGCGCTTCTACTAAACCAACTTTGGCCCAGGCAAATTTTTGTATGTCTAGCACCGAGGTAAAAAAGTCTTTAGCTTCTTCACTGCGGTTTAGCCTAAGCAATGCATCTCCTTTTAAGCGAAGGAGGATAGGGCTGTATATATTGTTTTTTTTATTTAAAGTGGCATCGATTACTTTTATTGCTTTAGAGTCGTTGCCATCATCTACTAAGGTATAAATGCTCTGAAGCTCATTTTTACGTTTTAGAATACGCTCAATCCGCGTTTTTAACTCTTGTACCGTAAATGGCTTTACCAAAAAGTCGTCGGGTTGAAGCTCTAAAACGCTATGCACTAGCGCACCACTGGTTTCTGCAGAAATAAAAATAAACGCGGTGGAGTTTTTTATCAGTTGCTTAACACGGAGTTCTTCGTAGAGTTGGTAGCCGTCTTGGTGTTTGCTTAAATTAAACGAACATACAATTAAATCAAATTGCTCAGCCATACATTGCTCTTTTGCTGCAATTGCATGATCGGCAAAGTGCAACTGCCGAAAGCCAAGCCTTTCTAGCGACTGTTTCATATAGCTTTGAGCGAGGGGCTGCTCTTCCACTATCAGTATTTTGGCTTTGGCGTAGATCTTAGTTGGCATTGGCTTACATGTTGTTTGATTTATCACAGACTATAATCAACAGTTTAGCTGCTTACAAGGGAATTTAACTATTAGCCGAGGTTATTAGAAGATTAAATTATTTTAATACGTTTAGATGGCTTCATATTATCTTAGCCTTAGCGATTTAAAATCAGTGCTTAATTAATAGGTAAAAAGATGCTCTAAATGAGCGATTAACTATATGTTTGCTCATGGCGCAGTTTATAACCCATATAGAACTTTACATGTTACAGATTAATCGTTTTGCAAAAGACAAATTAAGAGTGATATTTTTGGAAGTTTTTAACTTAGGTATTTTGAAGTGTTTATATGTGGTGGGTGATTACTTGGCTTAAACCAGTGACCCTCGCCATTATTTGTACAAGGCGGCGATGCTCTCTTTTCTTACAACTGGATTAATTACCCAAATAGGATTTTTATAATAATTATTCAGAGGAGTTTAGATGCTTTAGAAGTGTTTATATGTGGTGGGTGATACTGAACTGAACCAGTGACCCTCGCCATTATTTGTAAAAGGCGGCGATGCTCTCTTTTTCTTATAACTGAGTTAATTACCCAAATAGGATTTTATAATAATTATTAAGAAGTGTTTATATGTGGTGGGTGATACTGGACTTGAACCAGTGACCCTCGCCTTGTAAGGGCGATGCTCTCCCAACTGAGCTAATCACCCACATATAATAGGTATGACTTTATCAATTTAACGTTTTGTATAATTTGGTGGGTGATACTGGACTTGAACCAGTGACCCTCGCCTTGTAAGGGCGATGCTCTCCCAACTGAGCTAATCACCCAAATTATATATTTAATATGCACCATTCTAAGAATGGTGGGTCGTACTGGACTTGAACCAGTGACCCTCGCCTTGTAAGGGCGATGCTCTCCCAACTGAGCTAACGACCCATATTAAATTTTAAAACGCGACTATTAATATAATAATAGGCTTTATATGTGGTGGGTGATACTGGACTTGAACCAGTGACCCTCGCCTTGTAAGGGCGATGCTCTCCCAACTGAGCTAATCACCCACATATAAATTAAAACGCTACTATTAAAATAAATAGTACTGGACTTTAACCAGTGAACCTCGCCGTTACTTTGAAGTAGCGGTTATGCTCTCTTTTTCTAGCTGAGTAATGCTCTCTTTTTCTAGCTGAGTAATGACCCATTTAGATTTGTGTAATATGCACCATTCTAAGAATGGTGGGTCGTACTGGACTTGAACCAGTGACCCTCGCCTTGTAAGGGCGATGCTCTCCCAACTGAGCTAACGACCCATATTACATGCTACTACCTGTATAGGTAGTACTGGACTTTAACCAGTGAACTTCGCCATCTTTTATAAAAAGCGGTGATGCTCTCTTTTTTTGTAACTGAGCTAACGACCCATATTACAATTTTTAAACGCGACTATTAATATAATAATAGATTTATATGTGGTGGGTGATACTGGACTTGAACCAGTGACCCTCGCCTTGTAAGGGCGATGCTCTCCCAACTGAGCTAATCACCCACATATAAATTAAAACGCTACTATTAATAATAGTACTGGACTTTAACCAGTGAACCTCACCCTCTTTTACTAAAAGCAGTGACGGTCTCTTTTCTAACTGAGTTAACAACTCATATAGAATTTTAGATGTGTACACTTAATAAAGTGGTGGGTGATACTGGACTTGAACCAGTGACCCTCGCCTTGTAAGGGCGATGCTCTCCCAACTGAGCTAATCACCCACATCTAAACAACATTACATTGCTGCGTTGTTGTGGGGCGCTATTATAGATAGAGTTGCAAATGTGTCAACACTTGAATGATAAAAATGTGCTGAATGAAGGTTTTATAAACAGTGCAGGGTGGTTCGCGTTTACTTTATCATCAAATTTAAGTTGTTAGGGTAAATTAACAGCTGAAACTGAGCTAAGTGACTGCCTTATTTTTACTTACAATAAAAAGCATTACTTAAATAAGCTAATAAAAGGCGATGTTGAAATTGATACAGTAAGCGTGACGTTTTATCAAAAAGAAGATTTATGACTATATAAGGTTTTAAATTATTGAACTGGTATACGGTACTTTTTAAAAGGTAAGGGCATAAGCAGTTATCTGTATTGCCATTAGTGCGAATAAACTTTAATTAACGCCATGGGTTTTGGCACAATGACAACAAAATAGAGCCTATTACCCAAACTGGAACATAGTGTTTAAAAACAGCACGAATTATTTGCTAGCATTTTTAACGACGGCCTAATTCACTTCAATTTTTATATGTGTGTACAAGCAACTTAAAAAGGGAAGGGTTGAGCATTTAATAATAAGGTTATCGAATAGAGCCCTCGCATTTTAATAACACACTTAAATGCGGGGTTTAGCCTTGGTTTTAGTACTTTTTTAACCCCAACTCAATTTGCATATAAATGTATACCTTTTATGTTAAACATTATTACTTCATCAACGAGGTATAAATAGATAATTAACCTGTTTATAGTACTGTGAGATGAAGTACAGGCCAAATTTTGTCGAAATTGTATTTTTTTGCATGTCTGATAGCCAGTTTGTTGAAAATTAAACCATTTAAATAAAGTGGCATAAAAAACTGTTGACTTTATTTTGGGGGGTGCATAGAATGCGCCCCGCACTCAGCGATACACAACGTGTTAAACACGTTAGGTATTAAAAGGTTTGGGGCTATAGCTCAGCTGGGAGAGCGCTTCGCTGGCAGCGAAGAGGCCTGCGGTTCGATCCCGCATAGCTCCACCAAGTCTTTGTGCATGTCCTAGGGTAGCAGTTTTCTGTGTCCCCATCGTCTAGAGGCCTAGGACACCGCCCTTTCACGGCGGTAACAGGGGTTCGAATCCCCTTGGGGACGCCATCTAACAAATAGTTAGGCGTGGTTTTACCAAGAGAATAGCGTAACACTTAAAGCTCGAGTCTTTATGTGTATTAAACGTATTACCTTAGCACCTCATGATATGAGTTAAACTTATCAACTGTCCTAGTGACACTTTTTAGTGTCCCCATCGTCTAGAGGCCTAGGACACCGCCCTTTCACGGCGGTAACAGGGGTTCGAATCCCCTTGGGGACGCCACTTACTATTTATAGTAGGGTAGTGTTATTAATAAAACTCGCCTGAAACGAGTCAAACCATTCAGTTGTCCTAGTGACACTTTTTAGTGTCCCCATCGTCTAGAGGCCTAGGACACCGCCCTTTCACGGCGGTAACAGGGGTTCGAATCCCCTTGGGGACGCCACTTACTATTTATAGTAGGGTAGTGTTATTAATAAAACTCGCCTGAAACGAGTCAAACCATTCAGTTGTCCTAGTGACACAGAAAACGTTTTTGAGAAGATAATGCCATTCGCCTCGCAGGCTCGGTCTCATCTTATTTAGAAATAGCAAATCAGTGATTTGCAAAGCAATTTCTGCGTCCCCATCGTCTAGAGGCCTAGGACACCGCCCTTTCACGGCGGTAACAGGGGTTCGAATCCCCTTGGGGACGCCACTTACTATTTATAGTAGGGTAGTGTTATTAAAAACTCGTCTGAAACGAGTCAAACCATTCAGTTGTCCTAGTGACACAGAAAACGTTTTTGAGAAGATAATGCCATTCGCCTCGCAGGCTCGGTCTCATCTTACTTAGAAATAGCAAATCAGTGATTTGCAAAGCAATTTCTGCGTCCCCATCGTCTAGAGGCCTAGGACACCGCCCTTTCACGGCGGTAACAGGGGTTCGAATCCCCTTGGGGACGCCACTTACTATTTATAGTAGGGTAGTGTTATTAAAAACTCGTCTGAAACGAGTCAAACCATTCAGTTGTCCTAGTGACACAGAAAACGTTTTTGAGAAGATAATGCCATTCGCCTCGCAGGCTCGGTCTCATCTTACTTAGAAATAGCAAATCAGTGATTTGCAAAGCAATTTCTGCGTCCCCATCGTCTAGAGGCCTAGGACACCGCCCTTTCACGGCGGTAACAGGGGTTCGAATCCCCTTGGGGACGCCACTTACTATTTTAGGTGATGCATAAAGCAGTGTGACACCGCACTCTATATGCACGACGTTATCAAGAGTACTAATCTATTGAGACGCCACATACTATTTTAGTAGTGTATAAAGCTATTACTTCCTCAGCGCTATCCAGCGCATTAATTTCTACCGTTTATCCGTTAAAATTTTAGTTTTACACTTTTAATTTTCTTCAATATCTAAAAACCTATCTATTTAATTAATAATCACCTACGTATAACTTCTTAGGCTTTCAAGACCGATCCGCAATAATAATTATTCATTTACAGTGATAAATTTTTTGCTAGCTGCGTTAAAAATACATACTTATAACTGCATGTGTAGATAAAATGGATAGCACAACTAAATTACAAATTACTCTTAATCATATCTATTCATCCTTTAAATAGCTCAATCAATAAAGCCAGTACAAAATATTCAGCATTTATAAAGCGCTGTGCTGCTAGCCTTTTAGTTTAATTTCTCATTATTAGGAGTTAATTATGGCAAGTGGTTGGGCGCGTGATGGCGCAATTCAAGATCAAATCGATGCAAGTGTTAACGACGCAGTGCAATATGCAAGGCAAAATTTAATCTCAGGCGCGAGTGCTGAATTCTGTGATGAGTGTGATTGTGAAATACCACAGGCACGCAGGTTAGCGCTGCCAGGTGTTAGGCACTGTATGGCGTGTCAAAGTGAGCTTGAGGCTAAAGGCAAGGGCGTTGCTGGCGTAAACCGCCGAGCAAGTAAAGATAGCCAACTAAGGTAAAGGTGCGACTAGGCACCTTTTTGATAAATTTTATTGCCTAGTGAGCTTTGTTTTTCTTTTTCTGAATAAGCTCAATTGAATAGCCATCAGGGTCTTTCACAAAAGCAATTTCTGTTGTGCCGCCTTTTACTGGCCCCGGTTCTCGACTGACGTTTCCACCAGCGGCCTTTATGTCGTCACATGCCTTGTATATATCGTCAAATTCAATAGCTATATGGCCATACGCATTACCAAGATCGTAGCTATTTTCATCCCAATTATAAGTAAGCTCTAATACAGTATTACTATCCTCTTCACCATACCCTACAAAAGCTAATGTATAACGATACTCTTCATTGTCAGAACGGCGTAATTCTTTCATTCCTAAAATCTGTGTATAAAAAGAAAGTGACTTTTCTAAGTCGGCTACACGCAACATTGTGTGTAATAAACGCATTTAGGTTACCTCTGTGAGTTTAAATTTATATAGGTGTAGAGCATAGCGTCTTTATGGAGTATCCATAACCGCATTGCCAAGGCCAGAGCCTCCCATATACCGAGAGGCTTATTTTACCTCAACTGTGAACAATAAGTTTAAATTAACCAGCTATTTGCGCACTCATTGTGTCAAATTTACTTGTAATAAGCCCAGCTACTGCCGCGCAAGTGGCTTTGCCTTCACTGAAAACCTCGGCTTGTGAAATAAATTAACATATCAGTACGATTTAATACGTAAGTAAACTTCTTAACCTGAGTTCGGGCAATTTAAGCTAAATGTGGGCAAGGCTCGGCATTTACAACCACGCATTGCCATAATATTAGCACACTAAATTAAGTGGTATTACCAACAATGGGTTAGTACACAATGTAATTATAGCCATGCTATTTATACGAGTTTATAAAGTTGTTGCACTTATTGGTCAACCTATTTTTTATTAAGCTCTAACCAAAGAAGGGAAAAGTGCGTTGAATTAATTTGATTTCCATACTACCTATAACTAATTGTTTATTATTGTTATTTTGTTAACTTGAAATAAATTGTAAATTACCTTGGTTTACAAAGTTAACTTATTGGTTGACAATATTGGTGTATGGTAATACAGTTTTTACATACCAATTGGTAAGTTGCTTGGTTTTAGCTTCTCCAAGGTATTAATAAATAATCAAAGCAATGCTAAGCATAACGAAATAAATACGTAACCAGTCAATAATATACAGCGTGTAATCACTCTGTTTTTATTCGCTCAAATGGTAATAACGCGGCGGGTTACCTATTCAAACGAACATGCTCAGGGTTACTTTAGCAAATTGAATTAAACGACACAGCGTACCTATTTATGGGGTAAATCATTACTCGTACTCATAAAAGCACGCGCCATCATATTTAGGAGTTATTCATGTCTAAACCAGTAATCGGTTTTATCGGCCTTGGCTTAATGGGCGGCAATATGGCCGAAAACTTACAGAACAAAGGCTATGAGCTTATTGTTATGGATTTAAACAAAGATGCGGTTGCTGCATGCGTTAGCAGAGGCGCAAAAACAGCAAGCACTGCAAAAGAGCTTGCACAAGGTGCAGACATAATTATGTTTTGTTTAACAACATCAGCAGTTGTTGAAAAAATTGTGTACGCAGAAGATGGCATTTTAGCGGGTATTAAAGAAGGCGCGGTATTAATTGATTTTGGTACATCAATTCCTTCATCTACTAAAAAAATTGGTGCTGATCTAGCCGCTAAAGGCGCAGGCATGATTGACGCACCACTAGGGCGTACTCCAGCCCATGCTAAAGACGGCCTATTAAATATTATGGCAGCGGGTGATATTGACACCTTCAATAAAGTTAAACCTGTACTTGAAGATCAAGGCGAAAACGTATTTCACCTAGGTGAGCTAGGCGCAGGGCATACAACTAAGTTAATCAATAACTTTATGGGTATGACCACGGTATGTGCTATGTCACAAGCGTTTGCTGTAGCAGACAAAGCCGGTGTAGACCGCCAGCAACTATTTGACATTATGTCGACAGGGTCTTCTAGCTCTCCATTTATGCAATTTTGTAAAAACTACGCGGTAGACAATGTAAGCGACCTTGATTTTTCAATTGCCAATGCAAACAAAGATTTAGGCTACTTCCTACAAATGGTTTCAGACCTTGGGACTGAATCAAAAATTGCTGAAGGGTCATCTGCTAACTTACAAGCGGCATTTGATGCAGGTATGGGGCAAGGCAACGTACCAGAAATTTTTGATTACTTTAAAACTCTAGAAAAGTAATACCGACAACATTGGGTGCTTTAACGTAGTTAAAGCACCAAAACACACACAACATCAATTGGCTAGATTTAACCTGCTTTGTGCAATGAGTGCAGCATTACTATTGATAAGGCATTACTTCCGGTCACACTGAAAAAGAGTTATCTATGCGTTTAATTAATATAATAAAGCTTAGCCTAGTTCTTATTGGGTGCACATCCACACAATTGGCAGCCAAAGATTATTTTGTAGACACTAAACAAGCTTTTCAAGAAATCTCTGACAAACTCGTTGCCGGCGATAAAATAACTCTCAAAGACGGTACGTGGTCTAATTTCGAAATTTTATTACAAGGCCAAGGAACCAAAAACGCCCCTATAAAGCTTACAGCGCAAACCAAGGGTAACGTTATTTTATCAGGGCAATCTAATTTAAGACTGGCGGGTTCGTATTTAGAAGTGTCAGGACTTGTATTTAAAAATGGTTATACGCCTAGCTCAGCCGTTATTGAATTTCGTAAAAATAAAGATGAGCTTGCTACTCACTCCCGCGTAACACAAGTCGTTATCGATAACTACAATAACCCCGATAAACGAGAATCAGACTATTGGGTGGCTCTATATGGTAAACACAATCGTTTTGATCACAGCCACTTAGTAGGTAAACGTAACAAAGGCGTTACGGTTGCTGTAAGGCTTAATAGTGAGCAAAGCCAACAAAACCACCATCAAATTGATCATAACTTCTTTGGCTATCGTCCTACTTTTGGATCTAACGGCGGTGAAACACTGCGTATTGGTACTAGCCACTATTCATTAAGTGATTCATTTACCGTAGTTGAAAACAACTACTTTGAACGTACTAACGGCGAAGTAGAAATAATCTCGGTTAAATCAGGGAAAAACCAAATCCGCAATAATGTGTTTTTTGAGTCTCGCGGCACACTAACGTTGCGCCATGGTAATGGCAATATTATAGAAGAGAACGTTTTTTTTGGTAACGGTGTAGATCACACAGGTGGCATTCGCATCATTAATAAAAACCAAACAGTAAAAAATAACTACTTAGAAGGTTTAACAGGCTACCGTTTTGGCAGTGGTTTTACGGTTATGAACGGCGTACCTAACTCACCAATAAATCGCTACCATCAGGTAGAAAACGCGACAATTGAAAACAATACCTATGTAAATGTGCGTCATATACAACTTGGCGCAGGTAGCGATAGCGAGCGTAGCGCTGCACCAATTAATAGCGTAATGATAAATAACCTTATTATTAATCAAAATGGCGAGCAGCCTTTTACAACCTTTGATGATGTAAGCGGTATTAAATTTAGTGAAAATGTAGCTAATACCCAGGTATTAAAAGAGTTAAATTACGGTGTTAAACAGCAAAATGTAACACTAACCAGAGCTAGTAACGGTTTACTGTATCCTGAATCAAGCAAAATTAGTGCAGGTGCTAAACGCGGTTTAAAGGTGCTAAAAAAGGCCGATACCGGCGTTAGCTGGTATCCAAAAACAGAGCAAGTTGTGGCATTTGATACGGGTAAAACTCACCAGGTTAAAGCAACTGCAGATGCCTTACTTAACGCAATCAATGCAGCCCAAACGGGTGATGTATTAGAGCTTGCAGATGGACAATACGATGTTTCTAAACTCGTTAAAATAACAAAAGTGCTTACCCTTAAGGCTAAACATACTGGCAAAGCTAAGCTGACCTACCAACGCTCCACCTTATTCGAAATTCATGATGGCGGTAGCTTAAAGCTAGATGGTTTAGTTATCTCGGGTGAAAACGCACCTGATGCCATTAATAATAGTGTGGTACGTACTAAAAAGTGGGGCATGGTTGATAACTACCGCTTTGAAATACACAACTCACAATTAACTAATCTTGATATTAATCACTCATTTCACTTTTTTGTAACGGGTAAAGGGGCGATGGCAGATGAAATCACGTTAGTAAATAACACCTTTAAAAATGTAACTGGCGATATTTTACGTCTCGATACCGAAATAGAAGACTTAGGTATTTATAACGCAGAGTATGTAACACTTAAAAGCAATACCTTTAATGAGGTAGCCGGTGGAGTCGTTAAGTTATACCGAGGTGGAAGTGATGAAAGCACCTTTGGTCCGCATTTATTAATGACCAATAACACCCTAACTAAAGTAGGTTTAGGTAAGCGCAACAAGGCGCAAGCGAGTGTGTATGCGCACGGTGTACAAGTCACAAATATTGCAAGCAACGTATTTGAAAAATCGGCACCGATTAAAATTGAGCACACGGTTGGTGAGCCAATAACAGCCATTACAGATAACACCTTTGATGCAACTCAAGCGCCAAGCGTAAAAGAGTTACGTGTAGCGGGCTCGCACACGGCAACGATTAAAAATAACAACGTTTTAAATAAGGTGAACTAACAATGATGAATTTAACCCAAAATAAGTCATTATTTAAAACGCTGGGTGTTACTGTAAGTGCCTTAGTTTTATCGATAAACGCCTACGCAGCGCATCCAAATTTGGTAATAACCAATGATGATGTACAGCAAATGCGCCAAGCAATTAGCAACAATGAACAGGGTAAGTTTGCCAACGCATTTGCAGCGCTTAAAGCACAAGTAGATGAGCAAATTAAAAGCCCTATAACAGTGCCTGTACCAAAAGACGGTGGGGGAGGGTATACCCACGAACGACACAAAAAAAATTATCAGCTTATGTATAACGCCGGTGTTCTTTATCAGCTTAGCCAAGATGATAAATACGCTCATTACGTACGTGATATGTTGCTTGAATATGCCAAATTATACCCAACACTTGATGTACACCCTAAGCGCAAAGTTAAGTCGCAAAACCCAGGTAAACTATTTTGGCAAAGCCTTAATGAGGCCATGTGGCTTGTTTATACCATTCAAGCATACGATTTAGTGCATGATGCGTTAAGCGCCGCTAATATTAAAACCATCGAAAATGACTTACTGCGTCCAGTATCGTTATTTTTATCACAAGGCCAGCCATCAACCTTTAACAAGGTACATAACCATGGTACGTGGGCTACAGCCGGTGTAGGCATGGCAGGGTATGTGCTAGATGAATCTGAGTGGGTCGAAAAGTCTCTTTACGATTTAGATAAATCGGGCGAGGGTGGCTTTATTAAGCAGCTAGACATGCTGTTTTCGCCACAAGGCTATTACAACGAAGGTCCTTATTATCAACGCTTTGCACTACTTCCGTTTGTTACCTTTGCTAAAGCAATTGAAAACAACGAACCGCAGCGAGACATTTTTGAATATCGCGATGGCATATTACTTAAAGCCATTGATACCACTATTCAGCTAAGCTATAACGGTTTATTTTTCCCGATAAACGATGCAATTAAAAGTAAAGGTATAGACACAATAGAGCTGGTACACGGTGTAACTGCCGCTTATGGTTTAACACACGATACTGGTTACTTAGATATAGCTAAAAAGCAAAATCAAATAATACTCTCTGGCGATGGCCTAAAGGTGGCTCAAGCGCTGGATAAAAATAAGCAAACTCCTTATGTATTTAAATCGGTAGCGTTTGGCGATGGTAACGATGGCAAGCAAGGGGCGTTGGTAGTAATGCGTACGCAAACTGGCGGCGACCAAGCACTTTTATTTAAACCTGCCGCACAGGGTTTAGGGCATGGACATTTTGATAAATTAACATGGCAATTTTACGATCATGGCAATGAAATTGTATCTGATTATGGCGCTGCACGTTTTTTAAATGTTGAGGCTAAATACGGCGGCCGTTACCTACCAGAAAACGAAACTTACGCAAAACATACCGTGGCACACAATACGGTTGTGATTGATGAAACCTCGCATTTTAATGCAAATGTTAAAGTGGGTAATAACAATCATCCTACGCTTAATTTCTTTGAAACAAACCAATACGGAACGGTGTCAAGTGGGCAAATAAGCACCGCTTACAAAGGTGTTGAGCTTGAACGCACGTTAGCGTTAATTAATTTACCTATGCTTGAAAGCACGCTTTCAGTTGATATTTTTAATGTGACTGCAGATTCCTCCCATAAAATTGATTTACCACTGCATTACAAAGGCCAATTAATTGATACCAGCTTTGAGTTACTTGGTAACACCAAAAGCTTAGCTGCGCTGGGTGATAAAAATGGCTATCAACATTTATGGTTAAAAGCACAGGCGCAACCAGATGAAGGCCTAGCAAAGGTAACGTGGTTAAACGACAACGGCCGTTTTATACACAAACAAGCCTAGTAAAAGGGGATGAGTCTTTCTTATTTACGCAAATAGGGGCAAACGATCCACACTTTAATCTTCGTAACGAAAATGGCTACATTCGCCGTGTAGAAGGTAAAAAACAGCATAAATTTATTTCAGTACTTGAGCCTCACGGTGAATACAACCCAAGTAAAGAATATACCCTAGAGGCTGTTAGCCGTGTATCGTCACTTAAGTATGACGCGCAAGAGCACTTAGACCTAATTGAAGTTAAAGTAAAAAATAATACCTATTTGGTTGCTATCAACAAAGCCGATAAAGCAGCTAAACACACATTCACATATCAAAATAAAGCATTCACCTTAAATGGCCGCCTTGGCGTTTATGCGATGAAGAATAATCAGGAGTAAACAGGATGCAAAAGCAAAGTGCACACTTTTCATTTGGTAACGAAACCGAGATTGAAGATTTAGGTAATGGCTTAAAACGCCAAATGCTTGGCTATAACGAAGAGCTAATGGCCGTGAAAATTTGGTTCTCAGAAGGGGCTATTGGTTATAACCATGCACACAGGCACTCGCAAGTAACGTATGTGGTTGAGGGTGAGTTTCACTTTAACATTGATGGCGTAACTAAAATCTTAAAAGCGGGTGATAGCTGTTTTATTCCTCCTTTTGCTGATCACGGTGCAACGTGCCCAACTGGCGGTATACTGATTGATACCTTTAGCCCAGCTCGCGAAGACTTTCTTGAGGAATAACCTATGAAAATTCAAGGCTTACGCTGGTGGGTTATAGTGCTAATTGCACTTGCTACCATTATTAACTACATAGACCGTCAAGCGCTTAGCGTTTTATGGCCAGACATTGTGGAAGAAATGTTCCCTGATGAATCTGCGTTAGAGCGTAAACAAATTTACGCTAATATTTCTATAGTATTCGTATTTGCTTATGCATTTGGCCAAGCTATTTTTGGCAAAATTTTTGACTGGGTTGGTACGCGTTTAGGTTTTGTGCTTTCAATTGGTGTGTGGTCATTAGCCACTGTTGCCCATGCTTTTGCACAAGGGGTGCTTAGTTTAAGTATTTTCCGTGCAATTTTAGGTGTAGCCGAAGCTGGTAACTGGCCCGGTGCAGCTAAAGGTAATGCCGAGTGGTTTCCAACAAAAGAGCGTGCTTTAGCGCAAGGTATATTTAATTCTGGCGCAGCCATTGGTGGCATTATTGCTATCCCGCTTATTGCTTATTTAACCGTGTACTTTAGCTGGCAAATGGTGTTTGTATTTGTTGGTGCCTTAGGTTTTTTATGGTTAGTTCCTTGGATTATATTGGTAAAAGCGCCTCCAGGCTCTCACCCTTGGATAAGTGAAGAAGAGCGTGAGTACATTCTTACCGGACAAAGACGCGTTGATGATAACGGCGATGTAACAAGCGATGACGAAGAAGAATATAACCCGTCTACAGGCGAGTTACTCTCTCGTAAGCAAAGCTGGGGCGTAATTATAGCCTCTGCAGCTATCGACCCTATTTGGTGGTTATTTGTTTTTTGGATACCAATTTACTTAAACGAAGTGTATGGCATGGATGTTAAATCGATTGGTATTTATGGCTGGGTTCCGTATGTAGATACCATCTCTCATTTTAAGCTTCAAGGTCGTACTTAACTTACTTGGAGCTTAAACGCTTCTTGGTTTTTTATTACACCAAAACATATATGGATGAGCTTTCTCATATTCGCACACACAGTTTGCATCGGTGTTTTACCGTTATTTATTAATGTTAACTTGTGTCGTTTTATT
>Ga0209756_1000127_pt1 | contig 68074 bp, 56 predicted proteins | sample ETNvirenome_6_85_FD_184071 | JGI IMG/M metagenome (GOLD analysis project Ga0209756, IMG submission 184071) | Marine viral communities from the Pacific Ocean - ETNP_6_85 (SPAdes) (version 3) | ecosystem: Environmental > Aquatic > Marine > Oceanic | place: Pacific Ocean | collected 2013-06-19 | reverse complement strand
GTGCCTCCGGTGGCGAATTTGTCACTTGTCAGGCTTCAATAGATATTGCAACACAGATAGGTACATCTCCTGGTATGATATCCGGAATAACTCTGCATGCATGGGCATCCGGATCTGGATTGAATGGGAAAGCTGCTCTGAGCAACAACGGTTCGCTTTTTGAATATGGTGATGTTATAACACCAGATATAAATGATCCAACCTATTGTTTTTTTACGGCTCCTCAACAGGTTCAACCACTGTCGAATGACTGGGATGGGGCCGATACACCTTATATGAGATATGAATTAACAGGGAGTTAAAACGATGGCGACAGGCTCTGCCATAAATTTATTTGGTTCTGTTGTTCACAATGCAACCCCGCCAACCGCAGCTGCGATTAATTTATATGCATCGGTAGTTCACGATGCAACTCCTCCAACGGCTGCGGGGATTAATTTATATGCATCGGTAGTTCACGATGCAACTCCTCCAACGGCTGCGGGGATTAATCTATTTGGCTCTGTTGTTCATAATGCCGCACAAATATCAGGAACTGTTGCAGATATTACTGGAACAGTTGGAAATCCCGCAACTTTTGATGGCACACCAATGGGTGTATCAACATCCTCTGTTAATTATCAATGGTCTTGGCAATCTGTTCCTAGCGGAAGCGCGATTGTGAATGCCTCCTTCCCGCTGCCAGACAGCGGATCGACAACACCAGTTAATATGTCTGGAAATGTCGGCTTGTGGCATTTTGAAGGAAATGCAAACGACACGAGCGGAGAGGGGAACAACGGTACGGTAAGCGGGGCCACACAAGTTGCGGGTAGGGTGGGCTCGAATGCTTATAGCTTCGATGGTATCAACGACTACATCACCGCGCCAAGCACTGGAAGCCTTCAAATCGCTGGCGACATATCTATAGCTGTGTGGATAAAGGCTGACAGCTATGCCGAGTGGGAAAGCATTATACAATACTCGAACCCCGGTGAGGCAGAAGCCGATAATCATCTCTATAATATAGCCTGGGCCAATTCGGGTGGAGATATACGTTTCTTCTGGGAGCATGGCGCTGGAAGTAATGTCCAAACTGATTTTAATACTAATCTAAATACCGGGCAATGGTATCACCTTGTGGCTGTTCGAGATACTTCTGAAATGAAAGTTTATTTGTATCTTGACGGTGTGCTGTTTGACTCACAGATATATTCAAATAACCCAACAGGTGGAACTACTTCTCAACTATGGATAGGTGCAGACAGTGCGGGGTATTACTTCGACGGCACAATTGACGAAGTCGCCCTATGGAATAGAGTACTTTCTCCACTGGAAATAGATCAAATATATTTCTTCCAATCTGGTTCATGTGCATCCGGGTCCGTGGGACTCGGAGAAACCTTTAGTTTTACACCAGATGTGTCGGGCACTTATTCCATTGAACTAGGATTAACTGACGGTGTTGCAACACCAATTAGCGGGAATGTTGATGCGGTTATTTCTTCGGGCGTTACTCCCATAACTGGAACCGGGTCAATAGAGGGTGTTGTTTGGGAATTAACTTCCGAGACAGCCGGAGCATCTGTAATTGAAGGAAATGTTTGGGAATTATCTACAGAGACAGCCGGCGAATCTCGAAATGAAGGTGTTGTTTGGGAACTTTCTGCCGAACCTCTTGATAAGCCATCATTAAATATTCCAGATATAGCTGGCACTGTCGGTACTAGTTCTTGTTTTTATGCAACAGCGAGCTATACTACTACCGGTTCAATATTATATTCTTGGGAATGGACAAGTATACCTAGTGGATCGTTAATTACATCTGGTAGTAGAACAGGCTTCTCTGGCTCTGGAGGTGCGTATAGTGAAGTTCCAACTGGCTCTATAGCTTGCTATCTTCCTGATATTACTGGATCATATATTGTTAAAGGTACCTTTTATAGTGATACTGGCAGCGGAGGAGGAAGTTTTGCCTTTGATACAGCGACTGGTGTTGAATCTGGACCCGCCACCCCTATCCCCTGCATTGAGTCTGGCGGCGCGAATCCCCAGTTAATCCTCGGCCGTGGGCTCGTAATAAATAATTATTTAAATTTGTCGGCCGGAAGAGAGAGGAGGGCTGACCAAGTACCTTTCAAGCTAGGAATAAAAGATAGGCTTGGCTTGAGAAATTCTGACTTCATAAGCACGCCTTCTGGATCAATTCCTACTTATTGCACTGGATCCCCATAAGTTATTGGATTTTTTGATTTAAAAATACTAATTATATTACAAAAGGAGTACCAAGAAATGGGAAAGCAAAGAAGAAGAGCATGCAGGCGCGCCGCGCAGAAGAAAAAATTGGCAGCTGCGGAAAAAAAGATTAATCAAGCCAAAGCAGTTGCTGAAGCACAAGCCAAAGCAGTTGCTGAAGCACAAGCCAAAGCAGTCGCTGAAGCACGAGCTAAAGCAGTCGCTGAAGCACGAGCTAAACAAAGAAAGCCACAGAAAAAGAAAGCCACCTCCTCAGGATTGGGGAATAAGCCTTCTAAGTTCAAAAAAACCAAAAAGGAAGAATAAAAAAATGGATTTTGAAAAAGTCACGAGAAAATTTCTTTTGGGAGAGTGGAGGCAGGGCACATCCATTCTTTCTAGGGCCCGTGCAATTAAGGAAGCACTTGAAAGTCTCAAGCCGAGAACCATCAAGGAGCGCCAACGAATTGAGCTGGCCTTGGAAAATTTAACTCACATGAGAAGAGGATATCGTAAGTTAGAGGAGCAAAATACAACTCTAACTGAAGAAAATCAACAACTCACAGAGAAATTGCAAGTCTTGGAAGAAAGCCGAGGAGACGAATAATGATGTTGCTTGAGGGAGGCGTAGGAGGCCACATGAGCCATCTTTACGACAATCCGCGTCTTACGTTTGCCACAATCAAGAAAGTCCTACAAGCGGCCTCTGAAGGCCAGCTAGAGGGTACTGAGAAGACCGATGGCCAGAACTTATTCATCTCGTTCTCGGTTCCCGAACAGAAAGCGAAAGGTGCAAGAAATAAGTCCAACATTAAGGACGGTGGTCTCGATGCTAAAGATCTGGCAAAAAAGTTTGCAGGAAGAGGTCCGCTTGAGAAGACTTTTTCTGAAGCCCTTGCCGCATTTGAAGAGGTTGTTCAAGAAATGCCAAGAGCCCAGCAGATACAAATCTTCGGCCCGAACACAAACGTGTATTTTAGTGCAGAGATTATAGATCCCAGAAGTACCAACCTAATCAACTATGATACAAAGACTCTAGCAATCCATAGGGGTGGTGCGGAATTCAACAGAGAGACTGGGGATCCCATTGAGATTGAAGTCGAAGATCCGAATTATCCTGGTGAGTTAATGAAGACCACCAAAGATGTAAGTACTAATGCAGAGCTGCTCGACAGCCTCCTAAGAGATAAACAAGAAGATATCAAAAAGAGAGATTATGGCGTTGAAATGGACGCCATCAAGATACTCAGGGGCCTGGAAGATGATACTGCTCTAGATCTTGCGCTTGATGAACTTGAAAAAGAAATTAGTTCTGAAGGTATAAGTGATAATCAAACCGTCCTAGAATATGTAATGGCTAAAATTTCCAACTGGTTTCAAGAAGAGGGACTAGATCTTGACCCAGAAGCAGAAAAGAAAGTCCTACAGAAAATTCTTTTAACGGATCCGGGATATCGATATGCCTACGGTTATGGAAGAAAGCTAGATAAGGAGTGGAATAAAGGTGCCATTCTTAAAAACATCCCACCAGAGAATAGAGAAGATGCCAGGTATGCCATTGATAATGCTGGAAGCATCCTAAAGGGCGCCATTGCTCCAATTGAGAGTATCATTCATGATTTCTCTGTCGAAATGCTGAAAAGTCTTAAGAGTATTTTCATTTTAGACAATGAAAAAGAATTGACAAGACAACGTAAAGAGGTGGAAACCGCAATTAAGGCAATCGAGGCATCCGGCTCTGAAGAGGCTATGACTATTCTTCAGAAACAAATGGAAAAACTGAAACGCGTTGAAAATATTTCAACAGCAGCAGAAGGTTTTGTTTTCGATTATGACGGTCATACATACAAATTTACAGGAAACTTTGCTCCCATGAACCAACTCCTTGGTCTTTTCAAATACGGACGCAAGGGAATTCCAGCCATGGAGAAGATTGATGAGAGTTTGATTGACGAGGTTTTCAGCGTCTTGATGGAAGGGCAGTTAGGGCAAGAAAAATATGTTATTTTGATCCCGGGAGGATTTAAACCTCCACACAAGGGTCACAAAGAAATGATTCAGCATTATGCCGACCAGCCAGATGTCGAAAAAGTTGTTGTAATTAGTGGAGAAGGACTTACTCGCGCAGGCGTCACTAGGGAGATGTCAGAAAGAGTATTTCGCGAGCTTTATAAACTTGATGATCCAAAAATAGAGTTCATCAATTCGAAGGCGGATAGTCCCATGGGCCTTGCATTTAACCTCTTGAGCGATGATCTTTTCGGAGAATATCATTCAGGCGCGACCATAGCTCTGGGGTGTAGCGACAAGAAGGACAATAAAGGAATTCCTGATTCCCGGAGGGCCGAAGAATTTGCCGCATGGCTAGAAAAAGATGGCAAAGCTCAGGGCCCCGCAAGAGATAATCTGGATCTTCATGATATGAGGGTCGGGGTTTATCCCGCATGCGTTGCTTTTTCTGAGGGTGATGTTAAATTAAGCGGATCTATATTAGCAAAAGCGTTAATGATCGGCGACGATGAAACGATACGAGCCCACCTTCCTTCCGATGTAGATATCGAAGATTTCAAAGCTATTGTGAATATCAGTGATAATGCTCCTGCACTACAGGAAGGGGTAGATTTTTCAGAACTTCTTTACAATATTATTGAAGAGGTCTTGGAAGAAAAGGAAACACAAGTATCCAAAGCTGGTCAAGAGCGAGTTGGAGAAAAGATCAGCAAGATGACAGAAAAAGGCGAATGTGATGATAATCCAAAGCAATGTGCTGCAATTGCCTACTCTTATGAAGAGCGTGGTGAACTTGAAGAGGAAGCCGGCATGGCCATGGGGGGAGTTACTGGTGGAGTGGGGCCTTTCCCCGGTATAACCATCAAAAGAAGAAAAAAATCAAAGAGAAGATCTAAAACAAACTAATTATAAGAAACTGGGAACTTATTTTATGAGAGAAAGAAAAGAAATTTTAGAAGAACAACTCCTAAGAGAGAACATTCGAAAAGCAATTAGCGTTGTGAAAGGTCGCAGGAATCTGAAAGAAGATTATGTGCGTAAAATTGTGAGACAACTCATCAAAGAAGGCAGTACTGTAAAATATGAATATACTGCCCTCAATCTTTTGGCACATTTCATCAAAGAAACTGTAGGGGATCCCTCTAAGCCAGATAGTAATCCGGCATTTAAAGACGCATATACTGATCTGAGTTCTGGGCCCGAAGACAGAGAGGTTTTCACTGAATTCCTTTTGGATTTTGCAAATGAAGATTTCAAGACCATGGACGCCAATAAGCAGCCAAAACCACTTGGCCAAGATTTTGTTGAAAAAGGATTCGTTGAAGACGAGCCTGAAGAAATTGAAGAACCTGAAGAAGATGAGGTCATTACTGTCTCTGTAGGAGATTTAGAAGATAATGGCGGAGATTTGACTCCTGCTGAAGATGATGAGGAAGAACTCACTCTTGGCGAGGATGGAGAGGGTATAGAAATTGAAGAAGAGCCTGAGCCTGATTCTGGTGTTAAAATCTATAGTCGCGAAGCCTATAAGAGAGTTGGACCTTCTTTGAGAAGATATTATGGCCAGATTGAAAAAGACAGCATGCTTAAGAAAGGCGTAGAAATTGACGGAAAAGAATATCAACCTGGTGAATTATCAGAAAGAGATCTTTTTCAAATTTATTTTAAGAAAAATCTTGTCCTGTGGGCTGGAAGATATGAAGATGAATTCTTTGGAAAAACTCCAGAAACTCAAATTGATATTGAGTCTGGTGGAGAGGAAGAAGAAATCGATTTAGGTGGTGACGATGACATGGGTCTTGAAGCTGAAGAAGAAACAGAGTTCGAATTATAAAAAAATTACATCTTTTTTCTTGACAAGATGCAATAACGTTGTTATATTTATAATAACACTAATCATTCTAATCACACTAATCACTCTATACATTCTAAACACTCTAATATATAAACACCCTAAACACTCTAATATATAAACACTCTAATACTTAATCACACTAAGCATACTAATATAGGTTATCATGATTTCTTGGAAACGAAAGAAAAACTATAATGGTAAAAATAAAAATTATAGCATAAGTAATAAACTTAAAAAAGAAAGACGATCTAACGATGAGTTCGAAATTATGCTGTCCAATTTAACACTAGAAGAAGTAATAGCTCTCAAATTAGAGCTTTCAACCAAACCTGTCTCAGGCCGACTATATGGTATACCCATTTGGAATTCCCTACAGGCCATTGTACAAGACGCGGTTTTCAAATATGCTTTTTCAGCTACAAGAACTCAGGCCGAAGCAATGCGCTTCTTGGGACTAAAAGAGCAGTCTTTCCACATCCTAAGAAAAAAATTTGGTATTGATGACTATTTCGTTGACAAAGAAAAGGAAAAATAGTATAATATAAGAAAGGGAAAAAAGGGCGTTATAATATAAACAAACGAAACGGGATCAATATCTCTCACGATCCCAAGGAAAAGGGGCATTTCTTCTAAATCCTAAATTAAAGAGAGGATAGCAAATTGGCACTGCGAGCAAACCAATCCCTTTTTATCCCATTTTTTAAAAATAAAATAACAAAAGAGAGAAAAAGTGCTACATAAAGACATGATAGAGGGGATGACACCGGACGAGATTATTAATTTAGCATATTCAGAATATACTACTAGACTTCCAAAGTCAGCCAATCTTGAAATTAAAATTACTAGTGACGGAGGCGGCCGACACATAGAATTTATGGTTTGCGGCCAAAAGAACGCAAAAATGCTTCGCGGAGATCTCCCACCTAATTATAATAAAATGAGAACAGTGGTTGTTTATCGCCATGATTACAAGCCAGACTTGGAGGATATTCTGTATTGAAAAGACTGATCATTTCAGATACGCATATAGGATCGAAGTTTTACAGAGAAAGAGAACTTTTTGATTTTTTAAATTCTGAAGAATATGATCAACTCATTTTAAACGGAGATATAATAGAATTTTTGAAAATACCAACCTTCACAGAGGGTTGTATGGAAATAATTAAGAAAGTTGACTATTCAAAAGAAATAATTTATATTATAGGAAATCATGATCGGGCCCTTGCGCAATTTGTTGATAAAGAGATGTTTGGAATTCGTTTCATGGCACAATATGAGTTTGAATCCGCAGGCAGAAAATTTAGAATAGAGCACGGTGATAGATACGAGAGGGGAATTGTACACTATAGGACGGTAATGAAAATAATTTCCGTTTTTCAAGATTTCTTAGAAAGATATTTAAATTTAGACGTCTCCACTTGGTTCAATAATTTAAAAATAAATAAAAGAAAAATAAAAAGATTGTGGGATATAATCGATTTAAATAACGACGTCGACGTTTTAATTGTAGGCCACACTCACATTCCAGAGGCTGTTATTTGGATTGACGAGAATGAAAACATAAAAACATATGTCAACTCCGGAGATTGGGTTTCTCATTCAACTTATGTCGAAATAGATAATGGCGTAGTAAGATTGAGAAATTATTCGGAACAAAGTTAAATAACTCTTGACATGAGCCTCAGAAAGTGTTATATTAATATTGTAGAGGGGGCTTATAGCTCAGTTGGTCAGAGCACCCGGCTCATACCCGGACTGTCTCAGGTTCAAGTCCTGATGGGCCCACCAAAAAAAGGAGAAAATAATGTCAAAAATTCAAAAATTAAAAATTGCCAATGTCAAAGATGATACAACAATTCGCCTAACGTTTCGAGACGGCGGCAGCGTCATTCATTGTCATGACGGCTTTGAAGAAGAAGTCATCGCAGGGACTTTGATCACCAACTATTTGAGTGAAATGGTTATCAATCCGGCTCTTGGAAACAATCATATTCTTCAAGAAATGAGGGCCGAAGGTCTGCTTGATGATTACGAACGCGGCCGCAATGAATTTGAGCAGTACGTCGAGGAAGTAATCGCCGAAAACTGGCGAGATTATGATTGGATTGAAACATCAACAGAGCGCTATGACTATAAAAGGGGTTATACCGAGGTCACTGCTGTTCTAGAAACAAAGGCAAAAAACATTTATGAAATGGCCGATTTTGAATTGGCCGGTTGGGATATTGAAGTAGATCACCCCCTGGGTGTTCTGGAGATTGAAGAAGATTAAGCCTCCGTAGCTCAACGGATAGAGCATCGGCCTTCTAAGCCGAGGGTTACACGTTCGAATCGTGTCGGAGGTGCCACTTAAATAAGAAAAGGAAAAAAATGCTAAGAGATATTTACTGGGCTTCATTGCCAACACACGTCCCGGGTTCTGATTTGGAAAATGCAAAGCCTGATGATAATAATAAAATTGAGAAGAAGCATAATAAAATTTATTTTTATTCTGAAGTTTCTAGAGCTAAAAATCTTGAATTAAATCTGGCCCTCAAAGGTCTAGAAAATGATCTTCTCCATGGCGCCCAACTAGCTGGTGGAGATCCCCGTAAGATCTTCCTCCATATTAACTCTTATGGGGGGTCTGTGTTTGCTGGGTTTTCATCTGTTGATTATATCCGCAATTGTAAAGTACCAACAGTATCAGTAATCGATGGCTGTGCTGCTTCCGCTGCTACAATCATGAGTGTCACAGCAAACCACAGGCAAATTAATAAGCATGCTTATATGTTAATCCATCAGTTATCCTCTGGCATGTGGGGAAAATACCAAGAACAAAAAGACAGTATGGAAAATAACGATAGGCTCATGCAGATGATTATTTCGATTTATGAAAATCACACTAAGATTCCAAAGAAAGAGTTGGATAAATTATTAAAGCATGATTTGTGGTGGGACGCAGAAACATGTCTTAAATACGGCCTTGTAGATGAAATTATTTAAGAAATTCATAAAATCCTACTTGGCCTTTGGTTTGGGGGTCTTGGTAGGATCAGTAATCGCATCTGTGGTTTCCTGGTCAATGATGACTATGGCATATGGAAACCCAGATCTGGAAAAAACATTAAAAATTAAGCAATGCTTGGAGGAAAAATTAAATGAGTAAGACACCGTATGATACGGTAATGGTCTCTGGCGGATTTGATCCAATTCACGTCGGACATGTGAGAATGATTAGAGAGGCCGCGCAGCATGGAGATGTTATTGTTGTGGCTAATTCCGATGACTGGCTATACCGAAAAAAGGGATATAATTTTATGGGTTTCATCGAGAGAAAAGAAATCCTCATGGCCATCAAGGGAGTTGTAGATGTTATTTCAGTAGATGACAAAGATGGCACTGTTTGCGAAGCCCTACGTCGATTTGGCCCAACATACTTTGCAAATGGGGGAGATAGGACCTCGACAAATACCCCAGAAAAGCGCGTTTGTGAAGAATTAGGAATTAAGATGCTATGGAATATTGGCGGTCAGAAAATCCAATCTTCATCGGATTTGGTGGTGGCAGCGAGCGCACCCGGAGATGGCCATAAGATAGGTTAGAAGTGGAAACTAGAGAGAAAAAATCACCAACAAAAAAAGTAAAAAAACTAATCCTACATGTTGGTTTTTGGACAGCGGTCTCTGGCACACTCATAATAAATTTTTTATATAATGGTTTTTTACATAAAAAAAGTCGAAATGACAAAGCCAGCGAATAGTTACTAACATGAACTGGTTTTTGTATGTAGTAAAAGAAAATATAATTGATGGAGATGAGATAATTAAGCCTGGACAAAATGGCGTTGGTAGATGCTCAATGGATCCAGGGATTATGGAGGCTCCGTTTGGACTTATGTATGTGATCCCTCATGACTTTGTAATAAAATATCACAAAGAACGTGGCCAGCGCCGCCCGTGCGCAACAATAATCGAATCAGCAGTAGAGGAATATTTTGGAGCCAGACTTAAAAATAGGAAGTAAGATAATAAAAGCCGGTACCACCTGTTTCGTTTCTACTCAGGGCCATAATGGTTTTTGGTATCCGATTTTTAGTTTGGGTGGAATGACGGAAGTTTCTAAAGATATCGAAGATCCAAGGCTTAAAACATGGGTTTGCGGCCACGACAACCTGGTGGCTGTTGAGGTTGAAATCGACAAAATCAAAGATTTATACGGACCCCCAACAAGCAAAACGATTGTCTGGGTTGATAAAAAAGTAATTGATTAATAAACGAAAAGGCGCAAATTAAGTGCAAGAACAAACTAGTTATAATCAGATGAGCAACAAAATATATGTATTAGATACAAGCGTTTGCCTAACAGAATCTTCCTGTTTATATAAATTTGAAGACAACAATATTATCATTCCCCTGAAAGTCTTGGAAGAGATTGATAATCACAAAAAAAGACAAGATGCTGTCGGTCTCACAGCCAGAAAAATCATAAAGATTTTCGATACATTGAGAGATCGAGGAAACCTTCAGGAAGGGGTTAGATTATCCGAGACAAATTTGGCCACGTTGAGGGTGTCTTCCGGAGACAAGAATTTGTTGCCAGAGGACTTAGTCAGTGATGTCGCGGATCACATCATAATTTCAACAGCCTTGTTGGCTACAATTAACAACCCCGATATGGAAGTTATCATGGTATCTAGAGATATCAATATGAGGGTTATTTGTGATTCTTTAAAAATAAAATCAGAAGACTATACTTCAGATAAGGTTTTGGATGATAATTCCAGTCTTTATGATGGCTCCGCATCAATTTTGGTCGATGATGAAATAATCGATCGATTTTATCTGGGGGAGGACATTTTTACTGAATGTTTGGATGTCGCCGAGACGCTGTTTCCAAATCAATTAGTTATGTTGGTTTCTTCTTCAAATGAAAAAAAGTCAGCATTGACGCGCTTTGTGGGCCCAAGACATCCACTGAAAATGTTATATACAATTGACAAAAAGGGCCTCTGGGGTGTTCGACACCGAAATAAAGAGCAAGCATTCGCATTTGACCTGCTGTTGGATCCAAAGATCCCTTTTGTAAGCCTTGTTGGCAAAGCTGGAAGTGGTAAAACTCTTCTGGCAATCGCTGCTGGTATTTCCCAAGTAATTCGCGACCCCTTCGAAACCACCGGAGAAAGTCCTTATAAAAAACTAGTAATTTCAAGACCGGTCCAACCAATGGGAAAAGATATTGGATTTTTACCCGGAACCTTACAAGAAAAAATGCATCCATGGTTAATGCCAATTCAAGATAATTTACAATTTATAATGGGTAGTGATAAATTAACCATTGAAGAATACGCCGAAAGGGGAACTATCGAAATAGAGGCTCTAACTTATATTCGAGGAAGGTCAATTTCTAACGCCTACATTATTATCGACGAGGCCCAAAACCTGTCTTCGCACGAAATTAAAACAATTATGACGCGCGTTGGGGAGGGCACGAAAATAGTTCTAACCGGGGATGTGGAGCAAATTGACAATATTTATGTTGATGAGACATCCACAGGTCTTGTTCATGCCGTAGAAAAATTCAAAACGTCAGAATTAGCAGGCCACATAACCCTTAAAAAGGGCGAACGTTCTGCAATCGCGACACTGGCCTCGAAGATTTTATAATCTTTTTTCTTGACAACGTCGGTAGAATGGGTTATAATTATAACAACAAGGAGATAGTTTATAAAATGGTTAATGAAAGAGAACTGCTGGAGAAGGAAGTAGAGTCAGATAGTGAATTGAAAACATTCATTGTAAATTATGTTGGGGAAAAAATAAATCCCCCAAACGGCCAAATTAATATTGAAATGGTAATTTCAGTTTTAGCCCAAGATTTTCCGGATATTGTCCTGGCTCTAGCCGAGGAGAATTTTATTAGAGGTTATACACAGGGTCTTGAGGACACTGGTTCCCGATCTGTTGTAGTCCCAGGAACCCCCAAAGATGACAAATAAATACAATACAGACTACTTACAAGAGTCAATAAAGAGGTCGGAGAGTCAACGGAGGGAATTTCATTTGAGCGAAAACATTAATCTCTATATAAAAGATCCCCTCACCCGCGAAGTCGACGTCAGGGCTGTTATGGAAAAAATTAGCAATGCTATCCCTTCACACCTAGTTTCTGAAATTGATTCCATTTTTGTTGGTATATTTGATGAGTTTGAAGAAATGGAAATAAACGCCATGTTTAAAGATGGCGCCATTTATTTAAGTAATGATCAAGATGACGAACAGGATATGATGGATGATATTATTCATGAAATCGCCCACTCTTTAGAATCTCCATACGGGTATTTAATTTATGGCAATGGTAAAGTAGAGCAGGAATTCTTGATGAAGAGGGCGAAGCTTTACGAGATCCTAGAAGCTGAAGATCTAAAGCCAAATAAGAAATTGTTTAGAAATCCAGAATATACCAAAAAATTAGATATGTATCTTTACGAAGATGTGGGCTATGATAGATTAAATTTTATCTGCTCTTCTTATGGCTTATTCACATCAGCCTATTCTGCAACTTCTTTAAGAGAATATTTTGCAAATGGATTTGAATACTATTTCTTAGATGATAGACAATATTTGGCTAAAATATGTCCACAACTTTATAAGAAATTAGAGGAATTACACGATTATGAAAGTTGAAGTGAAAGAAGATAAAGAAAAAATTTATGTTAATATCGAGATTAAGAAATATCATGGTAAAAATCACCCTATAAAACAAAAAGTGATTTTATCTGATGTGGAAAAAATTATCTCTGAAAAAAATATAAAAGTTGAGAGATTGTTAGCGGGCCCCCCATTTCTAACAAATAACTGTGCACCCCCGATTTTATCTGGTCAATGGGTATTCCAAAAATATATTCCAATTAAAGAGGCCAAAAAGCCAGCAAGCACCAATAGGCGCCTACCTTCAAAATCAACAAGATCAAGAAAAAGAAAAAAAGTACTTGACAAAGCTCCCTAAAGTTGTTATATTAAATAATAGTAGAAAGAATACTTGACTGAGGAATAATTTGTCACACATTTCGTTTTCGGAATTAAAAAATTGGAATTTCTGTCCTTTTTATCACAAATTAACTTATATTGATAAATTAAAAGGATTTAGGGGAAATGAATATACTGCCTTTGGGACGGCAATTCATGACGTCGCCGAGAAGAAGATGTTAAATGAAACATTCGAAGCTCAAGAATTCTTTGTTAAAAGGTTTGAAGAATGTTTATCGGAACTCGACAACGACATTGTTTTCCGCGAAGATCCTGAAAAAATGGCGACACAAGCCATGGGAATCTTACCAGAAATTATGCCAGCGATCGCCGAATACTTCCCAGCTGGCTATGAGGTGATTTCAACAGAAGAGCCATTGATGGTACCAATTGAGGCCGAGGATTATAATTTCAAGGGGTATATCGATGCAGTTGTGAAGACCTCGGATGGAAAATACCACATTATTGATTGGAAATCCTGTTCGTGGGGCTGGGATATGCGCCGCCGTTCTGATCCAATGGTAACTTACCAACTAACATTATACAAGGTTTTCTTTGCAAAGAAGCGCGGAATTGACTTGAAAGACATTGAAACACATTTCGCGCTATTAAAGCGAACAGCTAAAAAAGATAGGGTAGAAATTTTTAGAGTTACAAGTGGAAGCAAGAAAATAGAGAACGCCACAAATCTTTTAAAGAAGGCGCTTTTTAATATTAAGAAGAAAAATTATATTAAGGATAAGCGGTCTTGTACAAAGTGTGAATTTTGTAGATCGCCGGAATGTCCATAGAGGTTTAAATGACAGAAAAAAAGAAGATTTTGGTGATCTCTGATCACCCGCTGGCTCCATCGGGAGTCGGCACACAAACAAAGTATATTATTGAAACATTGCTGAAGACCGGTCGCTATCAAGTTGTATGTCTTGGTGGAGCAGTTGCCCATAAAGATTATAAACCTCAAAAGGTAGAAGGATGGGAAGAAGACTGGATTGTATATCCTGTGAAAGGATATGGAACGCCAGAAATGGTTCGATCTGCTCTCTTCAACGAGCGCCCTGACATGATTTGGTTTATGACGGATCCTCGATTTTACGGGTGGCTATGGATGATCGAGAATGAAATTAGAAAGCATATTCCTATGGTTTATTATCATGTTTGGGACAATTATCCTCTTCCGAAGTTCAACAATAAATTTTATAGTTCGACAGATGTTATTGCATCAATCTCAAAAGTTACACACGATATTGTCAACAATGTTTCTCCTCATGTTGAGAATCACTATGTTCCACATGCTGTAGATACCAGTATTTTTCGTCCGTTTTCAGACGAGGACATCAAAACACTGCGAGAAAAACATTTAGATGGAGACACAGATAACCGGGTAATCTTCTTCTGGAACAACAGGAATGCACGCCGGAAGATGAGCGGCTCACTAATCCATTGGTTTAATGAGTTCGCCGAAGAAGTTGGACCAGAAAAAGTACGACTTATCATGCATACAGACCCCAAAGATCCAAACGGACAAGACTTAGAGGCCATTCTAAATAATCTTGGGGCCACTGACGGCCGCGTAATTCTTTCGACAAATAAAATTGCAGCACAAGCTCTTGCATCAGTGTATAATATGGCAGATTGCACCATCAATATTTCAGATGCAGAGGGATTTGGATTGGCAACACTTGAAAGTCTTTCTTGTCAAACCCCAATTATCGTCAATATGACGGGTGGATTGCAGGAACAAGTCACAGACGGGGAACAATGGTTTGGAATAGGCCTCACGCCGGCCTCAAAGGCCATCATAGGCTCTCAACAGGTTCCATACATCTATGAGGATAGGGTTTCCAAGGAAGACTTTATACAGGCTCTGAGAGACGTTTTTTCGATGAGCCCCGAAGAAAGGAAGCTTTTAGGCATGAAAGGTCGACAACACGTCGCAAAAAATTACAATTTTGAAAACTTCCAAAAGCAGTGGATCGATCTGATCGATTCGGTCGTAGAAGACCACGGCTCTTGGGAAACACGAAAGGGATATAAGCCTTGGGCATTCACGGAGATTACAAAATGAAGCAGAAAATAGTAGTAAGAGGTCCAGTTCTTTCGCAATCTGGATATGGAGAGCAGGCGAGATTTGCCCTTCGAGCATTAAAATCTAGGGAGGATATATTTGACATTTATATTATTCCCACGGTGTGGGGCCAGACCGGCTGGGTAAGTGATGCAAACGAAGAAAGAACATGGATGGACCAAAGGATCGCGCAAACACATGTCTTCACCCAGCAGGGCGGCCAATTTGATATGTCGTTGCAGGTAACAATCCCCAATGAGTGGGAGCGACTAGCCACAGTAAATGTCGGGTATACCGCAGGGATCGAGACGACAAAGGTAGCTCCGGTTTGGCTTCAAAAAGCTAACGAGATGGATAAGATCATCGTCGTCTCGAATCACTCGAAGGATGTTTTTGAAGACACAACCTATCAGGGACAAAATAATCAAACAGGCCAGATTGTTAATTTGACCTGTCAGACACCAATTATCGCAGTCAATTATCCTGTTCGTAATTTCAAGAAACAAAAACTCAATTTAAAGCTCGATTACGACTTCAATTACCTTGCAATTTCCCAATGGGGCCCAAGAAAGAACTTTGATAACCTCGTCAAGTGGTTCCTGGAAGAGAATTTTGATCAAGAAGTTGGACTTGTCCTTAAGACTTCTGTCAAAAATAATAGCATCATTGACAGGGAGCACACCGGATCAAGGCTCAAATCTCTGCTTCAAAGATATGGAGGAGACAACTGTAAGTGTAAGGTATATCTTTTGCATGGAGATTTAACTCCGGAAGAAATGAACGGCCTATATCAGCATTCCAAAATTAAGGCACTTGTTTCCACGGCACACGGAGAAGGCTACGGCCTCCCACTATTTGAGGCAGCCTACAATGGATTGCCAGTAGTTGTTTCCGGATGGTCGGGTCACTGTGATTTCCTTTATATGCCAGATGCTCGAAGAAAATCGGGGAAAAAGAAACCAATGTTCGCATCTGTTGAATATGACCTTCAAAATGTTCAGAAAGAGGCAGTTTGGAATAACGTTATTCAAGCAGACTCTCAATGGGCTTTCCCAAGGGAGGGATCTTTTAAGCGGAGGTTGCGTGAAGTTCGTAAGGAATATTCCAGATTCAAGAGAAATGCAAAGAAGTTGCAGAAACACCTCGTCGAGAATTTCACTGAAGAAAAGATAAACTCTCAATTTGTAGAGGGCGTATTTCCGGGAATTAATAATGTTGAAAATATATCGAAAGTTAGGGATTCGATCTTAGAAATTGAGAATGTTAAAGAAAGGGCAGCTTCCCTAAAATTGGCAATCACCGAACTTAACTCTCAAACAGAGAAGATTGAATTACTAAAAGATTCCTTTAAGGGAAAGAAATGTTATATTCTATCCTGCGGCCCAACACTGACTGATCATGATGAGGTAAAACTAAAAAGCCTATTGAAAGATAATCTCGTAATCTCTGTAAAGCAGGCATTTGATTTGTTCGGAGAGCATGTGGATTTTCATACCTACAATTGTGCCAACTTCAAGAACTATGATTATTCAACAAACAATCCGATTGTGGTTGAGGCATCTACGACTCCTCGCCCTCTTGGCCCGTGCGATCTCAAGTTTTTTATTAGAGAGAGGGATTTTAATAAATCGATCTCTGCAACCGGAGACCTAGAGGCTGGCACTTATGAAAATTCAACAGTACTGCGCCCATATGGCCCCGGAATTATGTATGAATCCGTGTTCTATTTAGCACAACACTTAGGTGTTTCAGAGATTATTACAGTTGGGTGGGATAACTCTTTGCTGCCAGACGGCGCCGACAAGCAACATTTCTATGACAAAGAGGGGAGTTCTCACAATAAGAACGATTTTATCCACCACAATGAGGTGGCTGAAAATGAAGAAGCAGTTAAAACTCTGGAACATGAGGCAAAAATCACTTCCGATGCTATTGGCCCATTCGCAGATTGGTTGAACTCGAAAGGTACAACATTGAAAATAATCTCTAACATCAATCCGGCCCCAGATTCAATAGAAAGGTTAGAAATCAAATGAAATATTTCATAACAGGTGGTACTGGCTCTTTGGGAAAAGCTCTTATCAAAAAAATCCTAAAAGACCCCAGCAGCACTGTAATTGTCTATAGTCGAGATGAGGGAAAGCAGGCTAAAATATTTAAAAATGTAGAGAGAGTAAAGTGCGTCATCGGAGACGTAAGAGATTTTAAAAAACTCAACACTACAATGAGAATTCATAAGCCAGATTATGTAATCCATGCAGCAGCACTTAAGCGAGTCGATGATATGGAATTTCACCCAGACGAGTGTATGAAAACAAATGTTTACGGAAGTGAAAACGTCGCCATAGCCTCTTTCGAAAATTCAGTTAAAAAGTGTATGCTTATCTCCACAGATAAGGCATGCCAGCCTGTAAATGTATATGGTTCATCAAAATTCATCGCCGAGAGAATGTTCACCAATTATGATTATAATTCCGAATCGACCATCTTCGCCTCAGTAAGGTATGGCAATGTGATCGCCTCTAGGGGTTCATTTATCCCACTGTGGATTGATCAAATTGAAAAAGGCGGGGAAATCACAGTCACTTCGGAGGAGTGTAGTAGATTTTTATTTACTCTAGGGGATGCGGTAGATACTGTCCTTAGCGCCCTAAATCAAGCGCAGGGAGGTGAGGTATTTATTCCAAAAATTAAATCATTCTCCATGAATACTATTATTCAATCTGTAAAACAAATTACCAAAAGTGATCAAATTACAATTAAAAATATTGGCATGCGCCCCGGAGAAAAGTTACACGAAGATATGTTGGCCGCGACAGAGCTTCCATTTACGAGAGAGGTGGATGGTGGCTTGCTCGCGGTTCTGCCACAATACACAAATAAAACACACACACACAGTGAATCATATGATGGTAGAGAATTTAATTCTTCTCTTCATTTGGATATCGATGTTGATAATCTGGTTTGTTTAATCGTGAGAGGAATTGAAGATGCGAACTAAGACCAAACAAGAGATATTCTGGGCTGGAACGGAGGGTACCTCTTATCTTGGGAGAAATTTTGATGGAGACGGGAGATACGAGGAGAGGAAAGCTTTTTATGATCTTTTTGACTCCTTCGATAGAGATATTTCTATTTTAGAGGTTGGATGCAATTGTGGAATAAATTTACAAATTCTCGACAACTTGGGATTCACTAATCTGTCTGGATTGGACATCGGGGCCCCCGCCCTTGCAGAGGCTCAAAAAAGATTACCAAATGTAAATTTTCATCTTGGATCCCTGTTGGAGCTGCCATTCAAGAATCGCTCTTTTGACGTTATATTCTCTTCGGGGGTGTTGATCCACCAAAATCCAGAAAACAGTCTACCTGCGGCTATGGTAGAGATGATAAGATGTAGTAATAAATATATTTTAGGAATCGAAGACTATAGCCCGGAAACTATCTCTTGTTCTTATCGAGGGTCCAAAGACTTTTATTGGCGCGCCCCATTTTTGTCAATTTGGAAATCTTTCGTCCCGTCTTTGGAAGTAGAGGGGGAGTGTTTTGTTAATGTACCGGGTTCTTCTGGTATATATCAAAGACAGTGTTATAGAATTGTTGTGCCATGAAAAAAACTTTTATTATTGCCGAAGCTGGCGCAAATCACAATCGTGACTGGGACATAGCAACTCAATTAATCAGAGAAGCTTCGGAATCAGGCGCCGACGCAGTAAAATTTCAAACATATTCTTCCGAAACATTATATTCTAGATATACTCCTGATTTTGCTGGCTATAAAAACATTACAAAACTCATCAAGGACATTGAGTTGCCTCGGTCATGGCAGAAGGATTTAAAGTTATATTGCGATGATTTGGGGATAGAATTTATGTCAACTCCTTTCGATGAGAAGGCTGTCGAAGAGCTTTATGAACTGGGAGTAAAGAGATTCAAGATAGCTGGCTTTGAATCAACCGATCCAAGGTGGGTGAAGCATGTGGCCTCCACGGGGCTTCCACTAATTATTTCGATGGGGTCTGGTGCAAATTACGATACAATGCTAAAAATACAGGAATGGATTCTAGGCCCATCTGTGATGAACGATCCAAAAATACACCTGGGAACATTTGACTTTTCAGATAATCCGGATGTAACTTACTTACACTGTAATAGTGCCTATCCCACTCCATTTGAGGATATAAATTTGGGGAATCTTCGATACCTCAAGGGGTTAAGCGAGAATCACAAGTGGCTTAGAAATACAAAAATCGGCCTCTCTGATCATACCGAGGGGATTTTAATACCACCTCTTGCAGTCGCCCTCGGCGCCAAAGTAATTGAAAAACACTATACTTTAAGCAGGGCATTAGAGGGCCCAGATCACCCTTTTGCAATCGAACCGCACGAATTAAAACAAATGGTTTCAAATATAAGAATAGCAGAGAAATGTTTAGGCGTTAAAGAGAGTGTCTATACAGAAAGTGAAAAAGAATTTAGTAAAGGTCGTAGATCAGTAGTGGCTTCACATAAAATAAGGAAAGGAGAAACTCTAACTGAAAACAACATAACAACAAAACGTCCATTGTTAGAAGATTCCATCCCAGCGTTGAATTATTATGAGGTGCTTGGGATGGTTGCAAAGAAAGATTTGCAAAAAGACGAGATTTTAAAATCTGGATATATCTTACAGCCAAGGAGCTAAAATTATGAAAATGATCGACAACAGTGAGATATATTGGGAATTTATTCGAGTTCTTCGCAATGATCCCTTAGCCAGACAAAGCTCCATGAATTCTAAAGAAATCATGATAGAAGAACACAGGGCCTATATGGAAACTTACGGAGATCAATATTATATTTGTACAGTTCGCGAAAAACCAGCCGGCTATGTTGGGGTTGACAAGCGAGGATATATTTCCGTAGCAGTCTCCTCTGACTTCCGTCGCGCCGGCGTTGGAAAATTTATGATTCAATATGTCACTGAAAAATATAAAGGACGTAAATTATATGCGACAGTGAGAAATTCAAATAAAGCAAGTTTGGCATTATTTGAATCCTGCTCTTTTGAGTATGAATTTTTTATCCTCGAAAAAGGGGCCCATCAAAAATGAAAATATTATTTCTTGGATATCAAAAAAATTCAATAATTGACTTTTATAAGTCAAAAAATTATGATCTATGCATAACGAGCGACAAATTAACTTTTGAACAAATAAGAGATTTTGAGCCAGAATGGATTATTAGTTATGGATATCAACATATTATAAAAAAAAATATAGTTGATGAATATAAAGATAGAATATTGAATTTGCACATCTCTTTCCTCCCTTGGAATGGCGGCGTTAGCCCTAATTTGTGGTCCGTTGTGACAAATACTAAAAAGGGAGTAACTATCCACTTTTTAGACGAAGGAATAGATACGGGAGATATTTTATTTCAAGAGGAAGTGTTTTTTGATAATACAAAAACACTTCAAGATTCCTATAATTTACTTCGGAATAAAATAGAGAAATTATTCATTGACAACTGGGAAAATATAATGTATAATAATTACAAGCGTATGAAGCAGTCCACAAATTTAGGCTCTTATCATAGCAAGAAACAAACTAGACAATTGATGGAAAAATTAAATATTACTGAATGGAGCATTTCTATTGGTGATGTTTTGGGGAGGATAAAAAATGACCGATGAAGAAATCATTGGAGAGATTCAAAAAATAAGAACATCTAACAATACTCATTGGATGGACGTAGTTAGGTTGGCCTTTGAACTAGATCCGGTCAGCGCTAGAAATATTTTTAAAAAAATAAAGAAATGCGATAGAGATATAAATATTCTCTTAGAACAATTGGCCGACAATGATAAAACTGGAAGTTCCGAATGAATTTGTGGGCCCTCGGGCCGGGCGAATCTACCTTGAATTATAGGCAGTCACTCGAAGAAATAAAAAATAGAAATTTAGAAACTATTTTTTTTCAATCGGTTTTTCCGTGGGGGTATAAATTCTATAATATCGTCCCCACCTTTTGGACTTGGTCAGACCCCAACGCAGCGCTGGAGGGTCTAGAATTTTTAAAAAACTTAGATTCGACAAATCCAGATTACGAGAAATTCCAAAAAATGCTTATAATAATTCCTCATTTTTTGGCAGATACTTACCAAACATTCAGGAGATTTTCCGGAACAAGTGCCCTAAAGGGTCAGAAATGGCCCCAATATTTAAATTTGATCAATGAAATAAAGAGAAAAAAATTTAATATTTGGATTATCGATGCAAATACAGTTAAAAATGATGCTTTATCAAGTTTTAAAAGCCAGCCGGCTCCTGACTATTGTGATCTCGGGTTTGAAAGTAGATTCTCAGAGTCCTGTGATTTAATCTTTGGAACAGCAGCTTTTGATTCAGAAACTGTCATCGGAATGAAATACAAATGGGGGTTAGAAAATAAAGTTAGCAGTTCCATATTCCCAATAGCACAATTTTTGGGAACAAAAGAATTATATGTTATGGGTTTTGATTTTGTCGGAAAGCGATTTTATGACTATGGGATAGACTCAGCTTCTTGGGGCAAAAAAACCGGCCAACATGGTTATGTTGCGGGCCGCCACGCCGCGAACTCGAAGCCTCAGCTAGAAGTCGCTCTGGGTTATGTAAAAAAATGGATAGACACTACTAAAATTCATGGCATGAAGATCTACAGCACTATAGAAGACAAATATACTCTTATAAATTCTGTAGTGCCTTATAAGTCTTTTGCAGATATTTTAAAGGAGGGTAAATGAAAGATAATAAGAGAGTTTGTTTTATAATACAGGCCCGAGTAAATTCCACGCGATTGAATAAAAAGATGATAAGGCCATTCGCAGATTCCAGTCTTATTGAAAAAGCCATCGGAAAGGTGCTTCAATCGGACTTTCCAAGAGAAAATTTATTCCTATCCATCTGCGACAAGGAGCTGATTGACATTGCCACCAAATATAAGATAAATATATACCACCGTACACCAGAATCTGTACAGGAGGGCGCAGGAATTAAAGATATTTTTGGATGGTACTGCGACTTAGATTATGATTATTATATTCTCATGAGTCCTTGTTGCCCTCTGTTGAGGGTGGAGACAATTAATGAATTTATAAATAATTTCATGTCAAGCGAGTCTAATGGTTTATTCTCGGTATTTGAAAAAAAGCATTTTCTCTATGATGTGAACCACAAAATGTTGAATAATTATTTGGGAGATAAGGAAAAATTTTTGTTCGATACCAAGCAGTTGGAGCCAGTATATGAAGCGGCCGCCGCTCTTTACGGTGGGTCTATGGAGGACATAGAAAGAGATGTTTTATATGGGACTTTCCAAACAAAAACAGACCCAGAATTTTTTATTATGAAAGAGGAGGAATGTTTTGACATTGATTATTTGTGGCAGTTTGAAGTGGCAGAGGTAATGTATAAAAGGATATTTTTAGAGGAGAATAAATAATGACAGAATATTTTTTAAAAGGCGAAAAAATTGGTCTAAGACCATATAAAGACGAGGATTTTAAAGAAATCAACCGATGGGTTAACGATGAAAAAACAACATTTTATATGTTCACGGGCCAACGCCCAACTTCACTAAGTGCCTCTACATCAATCTATAGAGAACAATTCGAAAATTCTTCAAATGTTGTGTTCATAGTGGAGGATCTTCAGACGCAGTTGCCTATTGGAATGGCCGGCCTTTATGATATTAATCCAACGGCCCGCAAAGCAGAATTTAGAATTTTGCTGGGAGAAGGTCGAGGAAAGGGTTTGGGAACAGAAACCACTAAGCTAGTTACCGACTATGGATTTGATAGATTAAATATGAATAGAATTTTTTTGGGAGTGACTGAGGAAAATGCAGGCGCCGTAAGAGCCTACAAAAAGGCCGGATATAAAGTGGAGGGAATTTTAAAAGATGATCTCTATCGCAATGGTAGGTATTATAATTCAATCCGAATGGCTGTATTATTGAGAGGCACACAGTGAAAAAATATCGAGCAGCAGTAATCGGATGCGGCCGAATTGGGTGCGAATTCGATGATAATATTTCACGACGAGGTAATTTAATATATACTCACGCCGGAACATATTATAGATCCCCATACTATAATTTGGTCTCTTTGTGCGACATCGATGAGTCAAAAGCTAATAAATATGCAAAGAAATATTCAACAATTCCGGAAACTGATTATAAAAAAATGTTAGAAAGACATACTCCGGATGTGGTGTCTGTTTGTACTGGCCCGGAATCTCATCATGAAATAATTAGGGAATGTGTGCGTTTTGGGGTTCAAGCTATATATTGTGAGAAGCCCATCAATACTTCGGTTTCTGTCGCAAAAAAAACAATAAAAATGTGTGAAAAATCCGGAACAATATTGATGGTAAATCATATGAGGAGGTTTTCAGAATTTCATCGTCTTTTCGCGGAATCCTTGCAGCAGGGAAAATATGGAAAAGTTGTGGCTGCATCTGCCGGATATTCGGGAGGAATCTATAACAGCGGAACACACTTAGTAGATTTACTTAGGTTATATTTTGGAAAAATAAAATCAGTTTCTGCACACTTCAGCTTCAATACAAATGCAACAAAAGAAGATCCAAATTTGGATGCTTTTATACAATTTGAGAAGCCAATGAGGGCCTCCATTTATGGCCACGCACTTCCGGGGATTTTCGACCTAGATATCACTACTGATAAATTTAGATTTCATATTAATGCTGCGGCTCTTTTCAATGACCAACCTTTTCTAGAGGTCGAGAGTAGAGAGAAAAATAATTATTTTAAAGGGTCATCTAAATTTACAAGGGAAACAGAAGCGTGTAGTGATATTTTAAATTTGTACTCAAACACAAACAACAATTATATGCTCAATGGTGCTGCCCATTTAGCTAAAATTTTGAACGGCACCGAAAATCAGGTCTTATCCACCGGCCAAGACGCGCTAGACGCCTTGGTGGTATTGAAGGCCATGCATACATCAGCAACAAACCACGCCCAATTAACATTCATATAAAATAATCAATAAGGAGAATTAACTATGTCTAAATTAGCAATCAATGGTGGAACACCATTAATAACAAATCCAGTATCCCACCCTTGGCCAAACACCGGTTACGAAGAGGTGGAGGAAATCATCTCATGTTTTAAGAGGCAGTCTTTTTCTGGCTTTCGAGCAGGAAATTATGATGGCGGCCAGTCAGTAATGGAATTTGAAAAAAGTATTAAGGATTCAACCGGGGCATCTTATGCGGTGGCCTTCGATACTTGGTCTAATGGAATCGTTGCATCTATGCTCTCTCTTGGCTTGGAGGCCGGAGACGAAGTAATAATCACACCCTACACTATGACTTCGTGCGCAACTTCTATTATTTCCTGCGGAGCCATCCCCATTTTCGCAGACGTATGCGAGGACACTGGGTGTATAGACCCAGAAGATGTAGCAAGAAAGATAACACATAGAACAAAAGCTATTTTTGTAGTGCACCTCTTCGGCCTTCCAGCCGATATGGACAAATTAATGCATTTGGCGCGCCAACATAATCTATTTGTTTTTGAAGATTGTGCCCAATCACCCATGGCCTTGTATAAAGGAAAAATCTGCGGGACCATTGGAGACGTCGGCGGCTTTAGTTTCACCCAGTCAAAACACATTACTTCTGGTGAGGGGGGTGTCGCCATCACAAATGACGTGAAGATAAATAATGGGATGAGATATGTTAGGAACCATGGGGAGGTTGGTTGTACCGCCAAAGAATATTCTGGATCAACCGACTACGACTACTGTTTTGATGTGAATGGGAACTCGGGCATAATTGGTTATAACTTCAGGATGACCGAGTTGAGCGCAGCATTTGGAATTCCGCAGTGGAAAAAATTAGAGGCGATTTTAGAGAAAAAGCGCCAGATGGGCGCTTTCCTGAGAAGAAATTTGGCAGGTATCCCCGGAGTAGAAAATATGATTCCTGATTATTCTCACGAACCATCTTGGTATAATTTTCCACTGAGATATACTGGCCCCGCTGTTACTCGTGAAAAGTTTGTGAAAGCTTTAAACGCGGAGGGTTTAAATTTTGGCTGTGGATATGTTCCTCCGCTTTATAAGCAAGATATTTATCGATCCAATAAGCACTGGGTAATTAGAGACTATGCAAAACATGTAGATTATGAAAATCCCGGATGTCCAGTAGTTGAGAGATTATTCAACAAAGAGCTTATTTCCACTTTAGATATCCGTCCACCTTACGATATGAATCATATGCAGAACATCGTCAATGGAATACACAAAGTGGTTGAAAATATAGATGAAATTTTATAGGACTGCCGATGAATAATAAAAAAATTTCAGAGATCTGCATAATGGTCCAAGCTCGCCTTGAATCCACCCGAGTACCTCAAAAAATGATAAAACCATTCGCAGGTACAACGTTGGTTGATATACTATTCAAAAAGCTCTCTAAATCGTCCATAGTTCCAAGAGAAAACATTTATTTTTCTGTGTGCGATATTGAATTAAAGAAGATAGGATTAAAGCATAACATTAATATTTTCGAACGATCTCAAAGGTCTTTAAATTCAGAAGGAATAGAACTACAAGAAATTTTTGAATGGCATAATTTACCATATAAGTATGTTATAATGGTGAGCGCCTGCAATCCCCTTTTGAAAATAGAGACTATTGATTCTTTTATTGAGCATTTTTTATCTTCAAAAGAAGATAATTGCTTTGCAGTCTTTGAAAAAAAGACTTATTACTGGGATAAGAATAAAAATAATTTAACCGATTGGAAAGGAATTACTTCAATGAATACTAAATTTGTGGACCCTATTTACGAAGCTGCCCACTGTTTATATGCCAGCAGAATGGATATTATTGGCGAAGGTTATTGGATGAACACTGAATCTCCTCCCAACCTCGATCTTTTTGTTATGGAAGAGCTTGAAAGTTTTGACATAGATTATGAATGGCAGTTTGAAGTGGCAGAAAAATTATATAAAAATCAAAATAATTTACTTTAATCCTTGACAAATGGCGAATAAAGGGTTATAATATAGATACAAAGGAGATAATTATGCATTTATCAAATCAAGCAATTGGCGCAGTAATGATGGCGCTACAAAAATCATTGATGGAACAATCAGATATCGTTCCTGTTTTTCAAGAATTCGTCTTTAAAGAGACCGAAGAGGGGCTGGTAGTGGAAAATCCACCCATTTTAGAGTTTGGTCAACAAGAAGAAGAACAGCCAGATGCCGAGGTATAATTATCATTGCCAAGATTGCGATGAATACTTCGAAATAAAACATAGCATGTCGGAAAGTCTGGAGAATTGCAATATTTGTAACTCCCAGGCCTTTCGTCGTGTTCCATCTATACCTTCTTATATAAACAAAATCAACAAGAGTTCCGACAAAAAAGTTGGATCCGTTGTTGAAGATTACATAAAGAAGAATAAAAAATCTATTTCTGAAGAAAAAAAGAAATTGAGAGAAAAGGAATATAAAGCATGAGTTGGACATTGATTTTTATAATCTTACTCCTAATGTTGATTGTCAGCCTTGTTGTTCACGGAGCCGTGGCATGGTATTTGATCAACTTGGTAAACCAGGTTAAATACTACGATGAAGAATTAACAGAAAACATCACGGTTATCACAAATTTTACTAATCACTTGAGGTCTGTTTACGAGATGGAGACATTTTACGGTGATGAAACCCTGCGCCACTTGTTGGCGCATGCCGAAGATCTAACATCAGTTTTCGAGCAATATGACCTATATTCTAACAGCGATATGGCGGAGGAAAATATAAATGACGACATCACAAGAAGAGAAAGTTAAGGCACCGAAGAAGCGCCGCCGCAGAATAAGAAGAAGCAAAAATTCAAGAAGATATTTTACAAAAGTCAATGAAGATGCGATTGTGGAATATAATAATTGTGATGACTTTAAAAGGAGAGAAGAGCTTTACAAAACACTTATTCAACCTCCTTTGAGCGAAATGGTCGACAAGATTGTTTTCACCTACAGGTTCACAACCCTTCCAAACATCGATACTTTGCGCGAAGATTGTAAAGTTTGGCTCACGACTGTTCTTGATAAATTCAAACCAGAGAAGGGCTCAAAAGCCTTTTCTTACTTCTCGGTGATCACAAAAAACTGGTTTATCCAAAAAGTAAAGAAAAACAAAAGAAGCCGACAAAGAGAAATAGAATTCCAAGATTTGTCAAAAGAAATGGAATTGAAATATGTCGCAGTTGAAATGGATTATGACGAAGTCCGGGAAAAAGACGAGTTTTGGGCCCATCTTTGGACTGAAATAGCTGCCTGGGACAAAATGAAGCTCCGAGAAAATGAAAGAAAAGTTCTCGAAGCAATAAAAATTATCTTAAGTTCGCCGGATGAAATAGAAATTTTTAATAAGAAGGCTATTTATTTGTATATAAGGGAAATAACCGGATTGAATACAAAGCAAGTTGTGAATTCTTTAAACAAGATGAGGCACCGGTATAAAATTTTCAAAACAAAATGGGACCGTGGAGATCTATGAAAAAACTCGAAAATTATATTGATGAGGCGATCAAAAATATTAGGACAGACAGGGATATAACTCGTCGTTTATTGGACGACGTAATGGTATATTTGAGCAAAAGTGATGAGCGACACAGAGAGGTTGGCATTACCGCCGCCAAATATGTTGAAACCCTACAACGATCAAATGAGCAATTAGTAAAGGTGGCCACACTCATTCAAAAGAAAGAAACAAAGAACGAATCCTTATCCGAAGATGACAAAACAGTTATCTTCGACATGCTACAGAAAGGGAGAGAGTGAATAATGGCCGGCCTCTGGACTTATATTAAGACAAATATTTTCTCCATAAATACGTCATCGAAACCAAGCGATAGGACGAATATTGACGACGGCCATCTGCAAGTCCGCACCGCCATCACAGAGGTCTTGCGCGAAAAAAATCCTCTCCTCTCGCAAACTACATTCTCAGCAGAAGTCATTCACAGATCGCACTCATCAACTGATGTGCCTTATTCAACTTTAATTGGAAACTTAAATTATTCATCAAGGAACCCGCAAGTTAAAGTATATTTCAGGGTAGATAGTCTTCATTCGAACTTGCCTAGGCCGAGAGCAATTGAGACTGACGCCGATTTAAAAGAGATTGATAATTCATCAAAATTAAACCAGGGCCCTCATGAAAAATTTCTAATCTCTATTCATCCCTATTTTTATATGCCCGCCGACGTAGCCCTCACGCTGGATCCAAAAGATATTATAGAAGTAAAATTTGATGATGACACTTGGACTACCGCGACATTTCAAAAATTAATCGCAAAAGGCCCGAATAATACACCCATCCTGGGCCCCACGCGACCATCCCCGTCCCTCGCAGGCCTCTTTTCTTCGGCCGCAGATGGCACCTACCTTGACACCCAAGAGCCAACATCTTTGGGTGAAAACCAGGCAAAATATTATACAGAGGCGAATAGAGGCCCCAACGAGATTAATAATGTGGTGCTTCACTCTACTGACGGAACCTCTGGTGCTGGGCGCGCCGCGCACACTATTCATCGCTTCGCCGAGGGCCCAACTTTAAGATTTGATTGGACAAATAAAAAAACTGGAGAAAAAATAGCAAATCCAAAATGTACTTTGGTTGAGGAGGTCGACGGCAAACTGCCTGAAGGGACCATCTGTCATGAAAAAAGAAAACGCGTCGAAACGCCCGTCAAGACTTCAATTCACTATGCCATCGATCAGGGAGGAAATGTTGTTCAGGGCGTCTTGGAAAAAGATATAGCTAATCATGCCGGAGGATACATGGATAGAAATTCAGTCGGAATCGAAATGAACGGTAGACCGGCTGATGGCCCGGGCCAGGGGCTTGACGGTAAATACTCAAAAATGTATAATGATCAAATTATTGATGCGACTGCCAAATTGGTCGCCAAACTAACAACAAAATATAATATCCCAATCGTTAGGGTAACAGGCAAAGACCCGGGCATCATCGGCCACTATAATATAAGTAATAGCCGGTTCGACCCGGGCAATAATCTCGGAAGAAAATCTAAGAAAAACCCAGCCCCTCCCGGAAATTATTGGGATTGGGATGATTTCCTCGCAAGAGTAAAATCATACGCAGGCACTTCATAACGATAGCCACGCCCGCAGCAGGAGCAAAGAATGCCAGAAGAGAGAAAATTAAAAGATTTAGAAAATCTCCCCGAACCGGAGCTAGAAACCGCGAAAGAAAATAAAAATAAAACCGCCGGCCTTAACGGATCAAATTTACGAGAGCCGGTCCCCAAGTATAATAAAACTCCCTGCGAAAAAATTATTAAAAATAAAAATAATTCCTGGATAATTTTAGGAAGAGATCGCCCATCCACGCCTCCATCTGGATATGGTGGCCAGGGTGCAACCCAGTGTGGATCTATCGATCTGGTGGTTGGTAGAATGTCATCTGTAGAGGGTGGTCCAAAATCAAAAACCTGGGTTAGTCCGAACTTTACCTCCGATGCTGCAAGAATCTATATTAGCCAAAGAACAGATCTTGACGAGAATTTTAATTTGGTAGCCGGCAACGTTGGCACCTCAAAGGGTCGTTCTGGCATAGGTATTAAAGCCGACGCCGTAAGGGTCATAGCCAGAGAGGGCATTAAACTGGTTACCGGAACAGATAAGAAAAATTCCCAAGGTGGAGGAATCAAATCTACTTATGGGATTGATCTCATAGCCGGCAACGATGATTCCAATCAAAAAATAAAAGGAACAACAAAAAAGAAAAAATTTCTACAGCCGATTGTTAAGGGCGATAACCTCATTGGCGCTCTTGATGAGTTGGCAACTCAGCTCGGGGATTTAGCAACTAGATTCCATCATTTTTCGTCAGCACAGGTAGAATATAATAGAGCTATTCAGCTACACGTTCACACCGTGGCCCCACTCCCCAAGCCAACAGAACCTTCAGTAGATTTGGTGCCGAATTATTTACTTGCGAACATAAAACAACATATAAACTCAGGTTCTACATCCTGGGCCCAATCCACAAATTTGTCTAATTTCAAGAACAATTTTTTAAAGCCGTATGCTGATCAATGGATCTGTAGTCGTTACAATAGGACAACATAAATGAGCGTTTTTCATGAAATAGCAAAAAGATTTGTTGATGACGAGTGGCCACCCACCGGCTTTGCTGTGAATCAAATTTTAAAAATTAATCTTGGCTTGCAAGAGCAGGCCTTCATACATAACTCGGCAGAAGAGCCTGGTAAAAAGCACTCCTACTATCATATGGAGCTTCCAGACTTGACGGGTGAAGGTCAGGATGCAAACGAATCCGCAGGTTTCTGGATGCATCCATATATGGATGCATCCGAATTAAACTACTATACTGAGCCGGTTTATAAGAAGTCGAATTCGGGGGGCATCACCGGCGTAAAAATAAATCCGGAAGACGAGATGACGGGATTTAATATTTCCTGGGCTCGAACTAGATTGGAGGATATTTATGATTCAGACTTTAACAAGCTCTTTATGCATACGATTTGGAGCCGCATTCAGGACTTTTCGAAGGTCTCTTACAATCCTGAAGATTTTTTCTATTTTTTCGCCTCCGCTCTCCAAATTTTAGTTGATCCCCATTGGGAAAAAATGATAAATTTAGATGAAGTATACGAAGAAGCTCTTTCGAACGACCTATATGGTGACATCGCGCGGCATATTGATCAAAAAAGATACGAGCCCTTGATGAATTTAATTCCCTCACTCTTCCGTGACTATCTTGAAACACACGACGACAATGAAAAAAATGGAACTTATGCGGGAATTTTCCAATTAGGGCCCGGAAGCATCAAAGATCCGGAAGATGACAGTGAAATCATTCCATCCACTGGCCAATTTTATAAAACTTCGGTTAAAAAATTCTGGTATAGAATTCTAGGAACGAAATTATACACCCACAGATTCAATTATGAAAGAAAACTATATGACTCATTCAGAGATTTAAAAGAAATATTCGCGCTTTTTGACGTGGCAACAATCTTGGATCTCGAAGCTGATTTGGAAAACAACGCATCCCTATATGAGGATTATGAAAGTGACTGGGCCTCAAAATCCAAGCCTTTTGGTAATTCCTCCACCCTGACTTACAGTGAAGCTAGTCTTTTTTGGAACATTTTTATTGAAAAGTTCTACACCGGTGATATTGATCAATCCCTGGTTGAGGAACTAAAAAGGGAAAAATATGAACAAGGGGATATTTATAAATTCGACCCAGATTCTTGTAAGCTCCCGCCAGAAGAAAAAGAAGAAGAGTTGTGCACTTTGGGCTGCAAGCCCAACCCCTCAGCTACAGTTTTAGATTGGACCTCCGCACCAAATGAACAGCCATACTTAAATGAAAGAACATGTGAATATTGGGCCCCTATAGTTACGAAGTATGACAATGTCATAGAACGTCCAGCAACCGCTATCATAAATGAGAATATTGAAACGGGAATAAAATTAATTTTAGATTTTGTAGGTAAAGAATCTACGGAAGATATAATTTTATCTCTTGTTTCTCAAGTTAGTGCTGATTACTTCGTGGACTTCCGCACGGGCGCCAAAGTAAGAGTTTTGATTAAGCTGCCAACGGATGCCACTTTTCTGTTGGAAGAAAAAGAAGAATCGTCTGAATCGAGCCCCACGGAGGCTTCTTCGGAATTTCCACTCAATGTTGTATTGACAAGAGAGGATATTCGAGGAGATGGTTCTATGTTTAACTTAGTCAGTCGAGCAATAGGGAACAAATATTCCCAACAATATGAAATACTCCTCTTTCGGGGTAAGCTCGCCGGCCTTCCAAAGAACATTTTATTAAAAAAGGAAGGAGATCGAATAAGGCAGTTTAAAAAAGCATTAATTGGCCTACTTAAGGACCAAAAATTCAAGTTCAATCCTCTCAGAAAGAAGCGAGGCATCCTTGAGGCTGTAGAAATCGGATTTAAAAAAGATTTCTCTGGCATAGAGTATATAAAAGCTAATAATGTGGGGTGTGATGCGGTAGAATTGGGAACGAACAAGGATAAAGTCGCTGGTGGCGCGGGCTGGAACTCGTTTTTGAAGAAATCTGTTGCCAATTACCCGACAACATTGGCTTTCGTTGCAAATATCCCATCAATTTATGATGATGTTACTTCCGATAATCCCATAGTTGTGGCTCCTTTCTTAAAGAAATACTATTATCCTAAAATTGAGGAACAAATAGGTCAAGAACTAACAATGGTACAGGAGTTTGTTGATGAAAACGGCTGCAATGCTGCGGAACTTGCAGCAAACCTACTAAAACCGGCAGTTATATTGGGATCTGAAGTGGCAGGAACAGCCCTTTCATTCCCGGAGTTGTTTTTTAAGTCAGTCGCACAAAAAACCTGCCTAACCACCGAGGCAAAAGAGCAAGAAGACGAGAAATACAAGATCCTTAAAGATATCGACCAGCGCTGGAAGGATATAAATACGAGAAAACTATTCACCGGTGATCAAATCTTTGCAGACTTGCCGCATAAATTAGAAGAAGTAAATAATTTGAAGGAATTATATACAGAGATACTTGATAAATTGGGTGTTTGCGGTATTTCTTCGTTAGTTATGGATGGTCTGGGGTGTTTACTAAAGGGTATTGACATAAACGTCTCGATGGAGGTTCTAGTAAAATCATTTTTGAAAAATGCAACCGAGAAAGAGATGGAAAAAATGTTTTTCGCCATGGACCCCTCTTTACAAAAATTTATTAGAGATTCGGTCTCGGAAATAACATCAATCCCTCTTCCGTGGGAGGCTGGCTATCGACCCGGCAGCTATCAAGCCGCCGGAGTTAAATATTCTGCCGAATTCTCGGCCGCCTCCGGCTCTCTGGAAAAACGACTAGAAAAAACCGGATTTTATGAGGGTGAACAAGATGAAGAAGAGATCACTACGAAATATGATGAAGATGGTGAACTCAAAAGCTTCCGCGCCAAAGCAAAAACAACGATAGAAGAGCAGGAACAAAAATTCAAGTCATCTGACCCGGTCCCAACTGGAAAATTAGATGCAGATGGCAATGAAATTATGGTGGCTCCCCCAGATAAAGTTTCCGCTGCCCCAGGTCTAGGCCCAAAAGGATTTGCTGGGCCCTTCGCACACGCAGGATCCGTAGGTACTGCATTAGATGCCATCGCCGACAATGCAATCATACACTTAAAAGACGCATTAATAAAAGCAATAGAGGAAAACATAATTTCAGCCCAAGCGCTTATGAAATTTATTGACAAACTCCCAGGCGCAGCCCTAGTTAAAGGCGCCATATCAGAAATTTTAGAATGCCCGCGTCCTCCACTTTTTTCTCCTCCTCTGGATGATGTTCTTAAAACTCTAGAGCTTGACTTCTGTAATGGTCATTATGCTATCACCCTCCCGGTAATAAGAAAAATGCCGGCACGGCCATGGATGGACATCAAGACTATATTAATCGAGGCAGCTGAAGACGCCATGGAGCAATTAGTGGTAAAGGCGCTTACATTGATACTTGAGAAGCTCCTAGCTATTTCCCTGAATGTCTCCTGTGAAATGATTAAGGATGTAGCTGGAATTCTTAAAGATGTGGCAGGTGGAGCCAGCTTCAGAGAAATTGTCGCGAATAATCTTTGTGGAGATAGTCTCAACGATGGCGAATTGAACGCCAGTCTAAATAAACTAAACGCCGCACTGGGATCCTTGGGTCTACCAGGCGCGCCAAAACCAACAGACCAGGACATGGGTGATTTTATGGACGGTACATCTGCCATTTTAACCCAACAGGAATTACTAGACCTACTGGACGGAGAGGCGACAGCCGAAGCCGTCTCATATGTCAGACAGGTGGTTGATGGAATCGATGCCTTGAGAATTCAGCTCCCGACTGACGATCATATAAGGAACTTATTTGTTGGTATGGGGAGAATATTTGACAGAGAGGCTATAAGAGATAGAATCCGGGCCACGTCTTATAGGCCAATTAGTCCAGCTATTTGCGCATCTCCCGCCCATTTGGAGCTGTTTGATGAGGTCCGCCGTTCAATTCTCCAAGAAAAAGGCCTGACAGAAGACGAATGTGCTGAGCAGCTTGAAAAATTAAAAGAAAAAACATTACAAGATTTTGATGATTTAGCGAACGTTTTAAACGAGAATTATTTCGGAGATTTAGATGTCTTGGGGGATCCCACCTGTCCCGAATCCGGAATTTACCCCGGCGAAGACCCGGAGACAAAAAGACAAACTCAAGAAATGTTTAATTCGAACGACGATGCGATAAATTCCATCTTTATGAAAGAACTCCTCACAAAGAGGGGAGTATTAAACATGATCCTTTCGGATACCCAAGGCGTCGGCTTTAAAAAACATAATGAATTTTTAATAAATTTCTTCGGCAACCCGTCGGCAGATAAGTTGGGTCCATTCGGATTTTATGTAAACGATTCTGGCTCCGCCGGCAAATGGGCAATATTGTCTAAATTAGTAGATGGCTTCCCGATGGGATTTTATCCAGACAAGGTCGCCCCATACCTGCAAGATATATTGGCCGGAACCGGTAAAACGCTCGGCACCGGCGATACGCCTAATTTGAAACAACCCGGATTAGATGTCGTCTTTAGTAACGGATCCAGCCCCAACCTCACTTTAAGTTTTGATATTTGGGACAAGGGCCCCCTAGGTTTCGGGCCCGGCTACCTTAAAATAGACTATAATTATGATAGAGACGATGATAAGTTGATAAACATGGCCATTTATTCCGAAGATGATAAATTTGATGAGCCTCTTATTTTTAACGCTCCGCAATCCTACGATAAAGAGACTTACGAAAGAATAGAATCTCTCTCTTCGCCCGATAGAGATCGATCTCTTTCAAATCAGGCTTTTGTGTTTGGGAACATAGGACGCACAGCGTGGTCAGAATACACAACAAATCAGGCAGAAGAAATAGGGTCACATTTCTCTGGTCGTCTATTCGAATATTTAACTGAAAAATCAATTGAGAAATTTGCTCTTAAAATTTCCGAGAATATTAGAGCATTCGATTTCGGATATGATCCAAATGCCAAGACAGCAACATCGTCGCTTGATCACAACGAATATGGCGGTACTGAAAAGAATCCGGCTTTCTATGTAATCCCGCCAAAATATGCTGGTTGGATGGGCCTCTATGATGATATTGTACCAGAGACTGATGACTGCTCCAGGGTACCCATATTAAATTTCAGTTCAGTATCCGAAAAGACAGCAGGCTATAGTGATAAATTAAAAGAAGATCCGAGACTGCAAATCCCTGCCGCCTGCGCGATTGATACAGAGCGCCCATTCGATAGAATCATGCCAAAAGCTGCCCTAGCAGGCTGCGACGGCGCAATAAGATCAACAGTCAGGCTTTATGTTATGCAATCATTTATCCAAGGTATTCCCTCTTTTTCTTTATTCGATCCAAAATTCCCTCAAGTATATAACGACACCTTGTCTAGCTATATCGCTGAAAAAATAAAAATAGGCCTTTTAAATACTGGAAGAAGCTTCCGCGTAAAACGCACCCGGGAAAATTATTATTATACCTTTTTGGAAGAAGTAGTGCAAAACTTTGGAAAAAAAGTCGACCTTGGAGAAATAACACCCAATAGTTCCCAACTTTCTGCAATGGAAGCTATAAATGATATGCAGGCGCAGTGGCAAAAGCCACCCAGAAAGCCAAGAATAAATTACAAAAAACGCCTCCACAAAAAATATTTAGCTTGGATTTCCGCAGCAGAATCAAGTTGTTTGATTTTATTAAATTATTATATTTCGGAACAGGTGGAGGAAGTTGGAAAATTATTTAGTGAGGCACTAGAGCCATCAATTCCCAACTTGGAAAGTTGGGTTTTCGGTTCTCCAATTTGGATGTCAGCCGGCGCCATTTCTAGTGAAGGTCCAATGGATGTCGCCACCGACCCCCTCAACCCGACAGATCCTACAACGGCAAAAATTTTAGCTATAGATATTAAAGAGACGGAAACTTACGGAGGGGGATACTTCCCGTTTATTCTCGAAAAATATATAAAAGTAGAACCCCTTCCGGATGCGGCTTCTTCAGCTGCTCCACAAATTTTCGGCTTAGATTATTGGAAAGGGGAGGTGGAAAACCTCGCAGCAGGAAAATCTACAGGCACTTTAACTGGAAAAGCACTTTCACCGGACATTGAACCCGTGATCACCAAGAATCTGGCATCTTGGTCTTACGGCCTAAGAATTTCAATGATTATGTCTGAAACAATGTTACATAGCGCCGGCCCGTTTAATACGGACCTCTTTGACGAATCAATTACTGACGATCAAGTCGATGCCATCAAGTCGCTAAAATTTGGACCAAAAGACGAGCGCAGGTATGTAATTCCGGTCGCATCGGCCGAAGTTCCGATGGGGACTCGGACAACCCCAACTATAGATTTAATCGACAAATATGACATAAATTGTATGATTTCAGAGCTGATAGCTACCCCTGAATATAAAACTCTTTTTAATTATTGTATTCCTTTGCAATCATTACTTTCTTTGGTTACTATTTATATCACGGAGACATTTTTATTATCAATTGGAGCAGAGTGGGATGAAACAGCCGGAGAATCAAGTCAGTTTAAAAGGTGGAATAAAGATTCCAACTTTAAGAAAACAAAGAGAAACCTTAGAAGGCTTTTTGAGGCTTTTTACTACTCTAGGGATCCATATTATAAAGATGAGGAGATGGAAACTGGTGAAGAAAAGACAAGAAAAAAACTCAAAGTTAAGAAAAGAATTCCAGCAGATAAGCAAATCTCTTGGTGGAAAAAGAGGCGCCAGGTACCAAAGCCAGCCTCGGAGTGCAAATAGATGGCAATAGGATTATCACCAGCATTGCCCCTGGTGGTTGATAAAACTGACGGCCCATATCGATTAACTAAGACGGTGGTGGAAGCAATTTCTCAAAATTTAAAAAATTTAATTTTGACAAACCCTGGCGAAAGAATAATGGATCCTGATTTCGGAGTTGGCATCCGACGATATCTATTTGAATTAGCAAACACAGGCTTTCAGGGAGACATTACAAGAAAAATAATTAAACAGGCGAGAAAATATTTAAGCTCCGTTGAAATTTTGGACATTAGATATACGCCCGGCTCCTCATATAGGCAGGACCTGATCACCATCGAAGAAACCGGTGCTTTATATGTACATATTCTTTACAAAATTTCTTCTTCTGATATTTCAAATGTTTTAACTTTGCCGATCTCTAATTAAATTATAAGGAAAAAATTAAATGGCCGATAAAAAAAGAACACCAGTTAGATATACTAGTAGAGAATTCGCCACTATCAAGCAGGATCTGGTGGAATATGCAAAAAGATATTATCCAGAATCTTATAGAGACTTTGGTGAGGCCTCCTTCGGGGCCCTGATGATGGATACTGTTTCTTATGTCGGCGATATTTTATCTTTCTACTTGGATTATCAAGTAAACGAATCTTTTCTTGACTCTGCGGCTGAATATAATAATGTAATAAGGCTAGCCAGACAGCAGGGATATAAAAACAAAGGAGCCCCTTCCACAACTGGGTTGGTGGAATTTTTTATCATTGCTCCGGCGAACTCGCTAGGCCTAGGCCCGGACACGGATTATTTACCAATTTTGAAAAGAGGGTCATTGTGTTCCGGCCTCGGCGGCGGCAGTTATATTTTAATTTCGGATATAGATTTTTCCCATCCAAAAAATCAGATCGTCGCAGCCAGAACAAATTCGACCACTGGCGTTCCGACTAGTTATGCGGTAAAAGCCATTGGTAAAGTAATTTCTGGCAAATTCGTTCAAGAAACTTTCACAGTCGAAGAATATAAAAGATTCAGGAAATTGGTACTCTCTAGTCAACGCGTGGCAGAAGTGATTAATGTCTTTGATGCAGAGGGAAATGAATATTATGAAGTGGATCACCTATCACAAGACATAATCTATAAGGATGTAATCAACAGAGCTTCAGATAGTTCTGTGGTGCCATCTGTCATAAGGCCATATTCAGTCCCAAGGCGCTTTGTAGTCGAGACGTCTGGAGAAATTTCTTATTTGCAATTTGGATTTGGCTCCGATGACGAAATAGCCCAAGCTTCTCCCGTAGATCCATCAAATACGATACTAAAGTTTCATGCGAAAGATTATATAAGCGATGAATCTTTCGATCCTTCAAAATTAATTTCGTCTGATAAATTCGGGATATCGCCAACAAACACAACCTTAACAATCTCTTATAGGATAAATACAGAAAATGACGTAAACGCAGCCGCCGGAACTATAAAGCGCGTCGACACCTCATATTGGTCATTTCGAGACGTCAGCAATTTAAATCGCGCAAAGGTTATGGCAGTTCGGGAATCTGTAGAGTGTATAAACCCAGGGCCCCTACTTGGAGATATATCAAATCCAACCTCGGAAGAAATAAGGCAGAGATCTATTGATTATTTTGCAACTCAAAACCGAGCCGTCACAAAGCAAGATTATGAATCGATGGCTTATCGCATGCCTCACAAATTTGGCGCAATTAAGAGGTGCAAGGTCGTCCAAGATCAGGGATCCTTTCGCAGAAATTTAAATTTATTTGTATTATCGGAGGATGTCTCTGGGGCCCTATCTCACGCCAGTCAAACTCTCAAAAATAATCTCAAAACCTGGCTAAATAAAAATAAAATGATCAATGATACAATCGATATTGTCGATGCGCATGTGGTGAATGTAGCCATAGAATTTGAAATAATACACGATCTGGATTACAATAAATATGATGTACTTACTACGTGTGCGAATAGTTTAGCAATAAAGCTTCGAGACCCGCTCATGATTGGTGAACCATTTTATATAACGGATGTCTATAATTATTTGAATGATGTTGTAGGTGTCGTGGATACAACAAAGGTAAAAATTACCAACAAGACTGGGGGATCTTATTCTGATGTTTCTGTCAAGATAGAGGAGTTGATGTCGCCGGATGGAAGATATATAAAGGCTCCAGATAATGTAGCTTTTGAAATTAAATTTCCGAGTATAGATATCAAGGGGGCCGTAAGATAATGGCAATAAAGAAATATTTCGCAAACAAAGACAATACAATAACGAGTGCCTTTAGGCCCAACTTGCAAACGCGCGGCACAAATGCAAATATGGGAGCCTCCGACGTCCTTGAGGTGTTTTCAATATACGGCCAGGCTAGTTCGGGCTCCACAGAGCTAGAGAGAGTCTTGATAGAATTTCCGGTCAGTAAAATCGTGGAAGATCGAGCATCGGGAATAATTCCCGGCCCTGGAAAAATTAATTTTTATTTAAATATGTATAATGCTAGGCACAATCAAACAACTCCCCGATCGGCAACCTTTGTAGTGGCCCCAATTTCTCAATCCTGGCAAGAAGGCACAGGATTGGATATGGAAGGATATAAGGACGTCTTAGGATCCAGCCCGGGATCCAGCCCAGGATCCAGCTGGACGACTGCTTCGGAGGGCGCCCCCTGGACAAGAATGGGCGGAGATTATTTATCATCCCCAATATATTCTCAGACTTTCCCCATTGGAAATGAAGATCTAAGGATGGACATTACTCCGCTCGTAGAAGATTGGATTGCGGGAACAATTACAAATTACGGCGTTGGAGTTCACCTAACTTCAAGCCAGGAAGCTTATTTCGCAGAATATTACCCAAGAGAAGCTGTACAATTTGACGGCGCCGCGTTCCTTTCAGGAACATCAGATACCGATCTGCAAAAACCTTCTACAATATCCGCCTGGATTAAGCAATCTAACAACACGGGCACGAGATATGTGCTTTTTTGGCAAAGAAGTGCGGCAACAAGTTTCAGGAGGGTTTTACAAATAAATCCGGCCGGCTCAGCAGTTGTTTATAGAAAGATGTACTCCCTAGGGACCACCACAATAACAACTGATGATCCCCTTCCTCTAAATACCTGGACCCACATAACAGTGACGGACACACAAGACTCAGCAGATATTCCCTCAATTTATATAAACTCAATCTCCGCTTCCGCAACGGTCACACAGGGCGCAGGTTCTGCATTAGATGATGTCGATATGTTTGCCATTGGGGGCTCAAAATCGGGAGCTTCCTTTAATTTTAGTGGATATATCGATGATGTAGCATCTTTTGATAAAATTTTAAGTCCCGGAGAAATAACTGAGCTTTATAACGGCGCATGTCCGGCCCCAATTAAAGAGCTTTCTATTTATGAAAATCTCTCAAATTGGTGGGTTCACGGCGATGATCCTAGAGATGAAATTAATCTTGGAACTCCCCCAACAGAAATAAGTATTTATGACAGGGTTGGTACCGCGAATCTTTATGCCACCGGTTCGGGAGGCATGTCCATCGTAACTGGTGCGTGCACCGCCCAAAACGGAACTGTGGGTCGAGAGTCAGATGGCCAATTAATTAATACCGCCGGAGTAAAAGAAACATATTACACAAAGAAATTCTTCGGCCGAGGATCGGAATTCTTCTTTAAACGCCCATCAATCGAAGCAGTGTGGGATTCTTCAATAAAGGATGACAGGGGGAGTTTTTACGCTAGTAGTTCTCTTGTCCCGGGCCCCTACAATATGCAGACTCTCTATCTCTATAACGTAATCAATGGGCGCCTGGTAAATATTCCAGAAATTGGAGCGGGGGATTTGCGAGTCAAACTTTATACAAGTGCAAGCGCCGGCGACCAATTGGGAGCGACCGTCACAGCCGGCTATTTTTCAAAGGGAATCTATACAGCGTCATTCGCCTTAGACACCTCAGCTAGCGTAGTTTACGACAGGTGGTACAATACAACTTTTATGGATCTTTATCATGTTGGTAAATTTAATGTCAAACAGTTTGCAGCCAGCACCTATAATCCTTATCCAAATTTAGTCACAAATTTGACAAATCTACGCCCCGCTTACTCAAATTATGAAACGGCGCGCCTTAGATTTTATGTTCGAGAAAAAGATTGGAGCCCAACTATTTATACAGTAGCAAATAAGGAAATAGACACACAGATAATCGAAAGCGCATCTTACCAGATCCATAGAATAATAGATGATTTAATTGTTATGCCGTTTAGTACGGGAAGTAATAGTGGGACAGAAATGTCTTATGACGTAAGCGGAAATTATTTTGACTTAAAAATGGATTTTTTAGAATCTGGATATTCATATGGAATTAAGGTCGCGTATTTTGATGAAACAGTTAATAGCTATGTCGAACAACCTTATGAGTGGAAATTCAGAGTAGAAAAAGTATGAGCATAAGAAAACTTTTTGATAAAAATATCCCACAATCTATAGTATCTTCCACCAATATGGAAGATTTGGGAAAGTCTGTAGAATCTTCGGGCAATATTTTACAAAGAGTTGCTGAAAAGAATAGATTTATTCCGCAAAAGAACTATGCCGATCCTTCGAATTTCGCCAAGTTTGGGTCTGCTGTAAAATATTATAGTGATTCTTTTGATAGGATTGCCAATCAATACCCGTATGATGGCTCTTTGAGGGAGCGAACAGAATATTTAAATAACTCTACATACCTAGATTTATACATTTTCGACAATGTTTATCCAAGAACAACTGGTTATGCTATAATTTCCCCGAATGGCTGGGGGACGGTAGCTTCGACTGTCGGATCCGTTGGCTTGCCGAGTATCATAGAATATATTCAGGTTATTGGAGGCCCACATACAGCTTCCGGAGGAATGATCGGGAAAGAGCTTTTAAATACTTTTGAAAATTCTAACTTTTATGACCCGGACAAAAATAGAGAATCAAATTTAAAATTTGATTTTAATCAGGGTGTTACAATTGAAACTTGGATTAAAAAAGCCGCGCTTATTCCGGCCGCCGATTCACTCTATGAAACCATTTTTCACATAACAAATGATGAAACCGGCACAAATACTTCCGGATCTCTCTATGTGGTCTTGGACGCGACAAAGACAGCAGTCTCCGATGATCCGCTAGCGGTGACCATAATTTCCGGTACAACCCAGCGAGGATTTTCATATCCGGAAATAACAACCGGAGACTTAATCGACGGCAACTGGCACCATGTGGCACTTTCTTTCCAAAATTCAGGGAGCGATACCCTCTCACGCGGCTATTTAGACGGCCAGCTCAAATCCACCCGCGTCGAACTCGGGGCAACATTTGGAAATGTGACTGGATCTTTAATCGCTAATGTCGGCGCCATGCGTCCGTGGTCAAATTCGGCCTCATACGGTCCAAGCGTGGCAGGAATTCCAGAGGGCGCCGCAAAGCTTTCGGCCTCTCTTGATGAATTCCGTTATTGGAAGACAGCAAGAACATCAGAAGAAATTGGCAGATATTGGTTCACACAATACGGGGGAGGCACCAACAACGACATCGCGAATACGGATCTCGGTGTTTATCTAAAATTCAACGAGGGAATCACGGGGATTGCGTCAACCGACTCTGTCGCTCTTGATTATTCTGGTAGAATTTCTAATGGTAGGTGGGTTGGGTATACACAAGCCGCCAGATCTACGGCCTCTGCCATTGATCTATTCCTTGGGAAGCCCCGCGAGTTTAGGGATCCTATTATTTATCCATTCCACCCGGAGGTCAAAGATTGCCGAACAGCTTTGGAATTTTCTGGATCTTCACATGATTTAAAAAATAATTCTTCCTTCTATTATACCCTTCCATCATGGATAGTCGAGGAGGATGACGAATCGGGCCAAGAATTATTAAAATTAAGTCAAATTCTATCAAGTTATTTCGACACTTTATATCTTCAGATTGAAAATTATCCAAAAATTAAAGATATCTTTTACCCTGGCGAGGAGGCGAAGCCATTTCCTTTTGCCCACAAATTGCTAGACTCCGCAGGTTTATCCACTTCTGAAATTTTTGTAGATGCCACGATTTTAGAACAAATTGCGAACAGAAATGAAAATAAAAAATTTGACCACGAATTAACAGACATAAAAAATCTAATTTATAAAAACATTTATAACAACCTAGCGTACATTTATAAGTCCAAGGGAAATATGAAATCTTTCCGAAACTTGATGAGGTGTTATGGAATAGATACAGACTTGATTAAAATAAATCTGTATGGAGATAATACAACTTATCGGTACCGAGATAATTTTGAGGTAGGAACAACCCGAAAAAAATATATAGATTTTAATAATCCGCGACACTTTGATGGCACAATTTATCAACATGGTATCGGCTTAGGTCCGGACAGCCAATCATTTATAAGTGCCTCCGGAGGCTCAGCATGGGTAGCTTCTGATTCTCAAGAAAAATATACTTCTTTTACCCTAGAAGCTGAAGTTGTATTTCCAAAAAAATTAACTCACCGACACGAAGACTTTTTTTCTACCCCGTTTACAACCTCATCTCTTTTCGGATTCCATACGGCCGATGAAACGACCCCTGGCGACTTTACTTGGCCCACCGAAGATGCTTATGTAAACGTCTATGCGCTACGCGATGAGCCAGAATCCTCAAATGTAAGGTTTGCCTTCGAAACCCAGCTTGGAATTTATACGAGTTCTGTATTTTATGACGTATACGACAATAATAAATGGAACTTCGCAGTAAGATTTTATCCCGAAGAACATGGATCAGATTTAATTACTGGCTCAACTCCTCCTCATTATTTTATGGAATTATACGGCGCAAACAATGACGCAGGTGTGACGGCGAACGAATTTATAATAAGAGAGGAAATTCCATTCCTCGGCTTCTGGGATATACGATCTTCGTGGCTTTGGAAGCCCAAAAGAGTATATGCAGGTGCACTCCATACAAACTTTACAGGCTCCACAGTTCACAAAACAGACATCAAGCTCGGATCTGTGAGATACTGGACGTCTCATCTAGACAACGAGGTGATCAAAACACACGCCAGAGATCCAGAAAATTATGGAGTACTTAGCCCCGGAAAAAGCACATATTTATATCAGACAAGCCTTACAGGTGTAATCGTTCCAGAAATGGAAACACTGGCCCTCAATTGGTCTTTCGACACTTTGACCGGCTCTAACCTGCTGGGAAAATTTAATGTTCCGGATTTATCTTCTGGTTCGGTATCCAAAAGGGCTCAATACGGATGGTTAGGCAACGTTGTTGGCATGAGACACCCAGGTAGGGGCAATTTCTTTCCAAAAGCCAGCAGTAAAGTCTTAGATACTAAATTTATTTACACAGGAAAACAAACACTTCCAGAAAATATTCAAAGCTCAGATATGGTAAATATTGATGAAAATGATAATATTTTCAAGCTGACAACTCGCCCAGAAGAATACTTCTTTTCGATTGAAAAAAGCATGTACCAGAACATTTCAGAAGAAATCTTGAATGTCTTCGCGTCAATAGTGGATTTTAATACCATTGTTGGAGATCCAGTAAATAGGTATAGGCAAGAATATAAGCAATTATCCAAATTACGTCAGTTGTTTTTTGAAAGAGTTCAAAATGAACCAGATTTAGATAGGTATATAGAATTTTATAAATGGATAGACAATTCCTTGTCAAATTTCTTAAATCAACTAATACCGGCTTCGGCTAGATTTTCTGATAATATGAGAACTACCGTAGAAAGCCATGTTTTGGAGAGAAATAAATATTGGACAAAATTCCCAACAATAGATATGAAAACTCCAGATTTGGTATCTGGGCTCAATGCGATCAATGAGCTTTTATATAATTGGGAAACCGGCCACCACCCCCTCTCGGATAATCAAGACGAGAAATGTTTTTGGTGGAACCAACGCGCCGAGAGATCTGGCATAATTTCTTCTGGAAACCCAGCTGTTGATTCAAACAGAGAATCATATTTAAATGCAAGTTTGCGAGTCCTAAACAGAAGCTACAGCACCCCATACAAATTCAGCATAAAACAGCAAGACATCAATGTTGGGGGCGCAAATTTCTCCCAAAATAAAATTGTTAACTATGCTAAAAATACTATACCCTGGGTAGACACCGCAGCTGGCCCAAAGGGAATTTATATAACTTCCGGAAATGTTGAGCAAAATACTTGCATAGATTTGGATTCAACCAAAAAAAGAAAATTAAATTTTGGAGTTTATACCGACGAAGCCGGAATGAGTAATTCGGCCAATCCGTATGATTATCGATCAGGAAAAGGCAACCGGTTTGTACCATTTAGTATTTATAGCGCCTCTCATGTCAATTCATATTCTGGAGATATTGTCTCCTCGCTTGGTTGCAACGCGGAAATAACGAATAATCATAACGATTCATATGGCGCCACAATCGGAGTGCCACTTCAGGGCCCTTTCACTGAAAAATTTGTAGGAGGCCTCCAATCCAGACATATTGATTTAAACGAAGATGCTTCTGATAACAAAGATAACCGGCCAGAAGCATGGCAGATCAAAACTGCAACTGGCGTTGTAAAGTTGGCCAGCCAGCCAGTAAGCAGCCCCAGGGCCACCCTTTATCGTGACCTCGTCGCAAAACGCCCGGTAAATATTCGAAACATTAAACAGGCCAATGGCGCGCCCACGGGCTTTGTTTCTGGAACCCTTCATTCGAAGATCGGAAATTACAAAAAAGATTATGAAATCGTTCAAGCAGCCGGCGGTAGAACCGCGAATAATAGAGCTTGGACACGAAATGGTCCATGGAGCCTTCTAGACGCCCAAGATCCAACACACTTAACATCGTCAATTTTCGTCTCTGGCATGTACGATGAGCCGAGAATTCAGAGGGGCAGAACAGAGCATGTAATGGTTAATAGATTTTCTGCTCCAGGCGGCCCAGATACTATGGGGGATAGCAACGGCGGCCCAGGCCTGGATAGATATGCGGCAGAATTTTCGCCAAACAACGACCTAAACTGGAGAAATAACTCCACCAGAGATCCACTAAAAAAATGGATGCTGACTCCCCACGTTAATCAATTTGGATATTATGGCGGTGTAGAAAATTTGATCCCTGGTTCGGCAGCGAACGCCACGAATTATAGTGGCACAGGATCCTTCTACCAGATTAATAGAAACTCCAGGATGAGGCTCATAAAAAGCGGCTCTGGCACGACAACCTCATATTCTTATGACAATTATTACGTCCAAAAGCCTATCCCAGCCACCGACTTGCGATATTCTTGGATCACCGCGTCGGTGCAGACAATCAATCCCACCGGCTTCGGCTACTGGCCAAAAGAATTTTATGTCCCATCGCTGACGGATGCATTTCAGCAGCCAGCCAGCTTTGTTTCCTCTTCTCAATTGAATCTGGAAATAGACTTCGTCGGTATGAATAATTATATTTACGAGCCAATACCCGAAAGATACACTTCGGCATTTAAGGCGACTATTTATTCTGCATTTGGCAGTGTCGAAGCCCCCCTTCGTGTACTTATTGAGAGCGCTCTGGATGCATCAGAGGCCAATAATTTTAATTATCAATTAAGTAATGAATTCCGAAACCGAAGTCTTGCAACAATTAATCCTGGTAACGTTCTAAACGCACTAAACCTACACAGAAATGGTCCGTATCAACACCCTTCTTGGAAGCAATCTAGAACAGGTCAACATAAGATATCTAGATATTTGAGAAAAAGAAATTTTATTGGATGCACTCAGGATAGATATCTGACATTAAAAGGTCCCGGAAATTCTTCAAAGACAGTGGTGGCAGAAAATACTTATACCACCTTTTATTATGAGCCTGCCGTTCAGAAAGTTTCGTCACCGCTGGTATGGACTGTTGGCATAAAGTCGAAACAGGCGACTCAAGCTGTTGCTCTAGCAGCTTCTCTAATTAACGCTTACGATTTTGTTAATCCGGCCTTAAGGCGCTGCTCCGTGGGAATAAAAGAAATAATAAAACAGCCTCCAGGGTCTTTTAAAAGACCCTGGATTCCAGGGTCTTCCACTCAGGACCCCTCCGAAGCCTCTTGTCTGAAGAAAGATACAGCCTATGGTGTGATCGCCGGAACTTATCTAAACGGAGGGTTAGAAAATAAATCCTCTCCGGTAGATGTTTTTGTAGAAGCGATATATACGGCCCCCACCTTTCCCTCACCTGCAAATAAATTCAGCGCAGAGAATAGAGAAAGGACTAATTATAATAACAACTATTACAATTCTTCCCGAGCAGAGCGCTCATCTATGGGAGAAGAAAAATTCAGAAACGGAGATGATTGATGCCAAATTCGCAAGGCTATAATATATCACAAAGCGCATGGGCTTTGGACGCAGTAGAAGAATTTACAACAGCGCCAATATATACATCAGCAGACGTTAACGAAACTTCCGGACCAAAATATGGTATCTCGGGTTCTGCTGGGGAATTACAAAATAATTATTCTCAATGTTTTGGATCTTCACTCTTTACTAGTTCGTGGGGATTAAGCTGTAGTGTCGACAATGTCGAACTTGCAGTCTCTCCCGGCGCCGCAGACACTATTCCCTTAAGGTTTGGGTCTCGTTTGGTGGGATACAACAGCGGAGACCCCAGATGGAAAACCAATCCGAGAACATTTGCAGAACACGCTGTTGGAAACGCCGCACCTGCGGGTACTCCGAACGCATATAGTATTTCTGCTTGGGTTTATCCCCGAGGAAGAAATACGGGGCTCGCCGGCCTCCTCTCCGGCAAACCATACAACATAGTCTCTTTTCAATCTTCGGATCACCCCACATCTTCCGCTGGATTAACCGCCGCCACATGTTCTGTTAGGTTTTTTCTGACAGGCGGATCCCCCTTTTCCGGCGCTGTCGACTATTATGTTGGATCAGAAACCGTTCTATCCTATAGCTCTGGCTATATGGTTGATTTTGCAACCTCAAGCGTGACAATCCCGCAAAATGATTGGTCACACGTCTTAGTATGTTATGACGCCACTACTCCAGATATAGAATCGGAAGTCGACGAGAGAATTAAAATTTATATTAATGGGGAATTATCGTCCCTCGGAAACACTTCGGGTATTACACCACCCAGCGCGCTCCCGATTTATGGAAAAATCAACCCGTCAACTGGCGCGATAGGTAATAACGCAGGATCGGATCTCCAATTTAATACCATAACGGGATCTCAAATTGCAAATCCTAATTATTTTATTAATAATGTGTTTCAGGGGGAAATTTCTGAATTAAGTATTTTCAATTATTCTCTGCACTCGTTCAACGAAAACCTCTCGGCCCTGATGTATAATGGTGGTTGTCCTCCCGACATGACAAAGTTGCCTGTTTTTTACAATTTAGATCAGCGCCCGGTTGGATATTATAGACTCGGAGCCATCACTTGTTCGGCGCCAATTCCCGGAGCCGAAGGGGCCGCCGGCACTGGCCCGGGCGATAGCCCAGGAAGCGCATCTTGGGATCAGTCCATGCCCGGCAATTGTTCGGTTGCGCGCGCCGTAAACGCTGTTGGGTGGGAGTGGGGCCCGTCATACTACGGAGATCAATTTTTCTACGCAACAGGAGATGGATATCCAGTTTTATCGATCGACAAAAGTGTTGGTGTATTACAAACATATCTAGACTTCAAAAACACAGGCCCCTGTCCAGCCGGATCCAATAACACAAACAAACAGAATTTAATAGCATCTCCAATCTACAACAGGAAACACTCTCTTAGTTCTGTCTTTTCGACAACCCATTTTGGATGGGCCCCACCAAAGGCATCATATCCCGCATCGCAGGATTATTACAATAGAACCCTATCAATGCCAATCCCAGAAACTAGCGCCTCAATCGCAGCTTGGAGAGATCAATATCCCGTCTCTGGGCCTCCAGGCTCTAATTTTCCTGTTTATAGGACGCCCCTCGGAGCAATTCAGACATGTGGAGGCTCGGCTGAATGGGAATCTGACAGATTGGCTGGCTATTTGGTCAATGGCACCTGGGTTAGCTCTTCGCAGTTGCCATCATATAATACTTATCAAGAATATAACCAGAATATGAGATTGAAAAATCAGGACTATTCAATCGTTCCGGAATTTATAATAAGTGATCAAATAGATTTTTATTTAAATAAACAAAAGGGTAATTCTCTATCACCAAATCCCTCGCAATTAAAAATAAAGGGTACCTCTACTGGTTCATCCAGGGTACCCACGGATAGTTCAGAAAACGGATTTTATGAAATTTTTTCTAATTCTGATTTTTTAAGGCACTTCTCTGTGATCAAGAAAGACCATGAGGGCTTCGCCAGCCCTTCTACAATCGCTATGAAATGTAAGGCATTAATGAAATTTCTACCTTATGATGGGTTCTTCCCTTCAGAGAGAAGCCTACAGATTGCAAATCAATTTTCGAAATCTTATGGAAAATTTATAGAATATAGCGGGTTGGATAAAAATTTGACAAAAGCAAAATTCAGACCATTTTTAACACCGTTTTTCAGGCCCGGTATTGTTTATAACACAATAAAATCAGGAATCGCTGTGGATTTCCCAATCTATACTAGCTCCTACCAAGTTATTAACTACAAATCGTTCTACCAGAAACTTCCTCGTAAAGACTACTATTCAGATTATTATGCCTTGGGTACCAACACTGATCAGAGTGATGAAGATTATCAAGGTACGTCTAGCTGGGATTTGAGGATACCTTTTGAGGCGGTAATCGAACCCGAGAGGTATGTTGCTGGGGTTAAATTTTATGATATGGAGCCCCATCCCAGTTCTGCAATAGATGTGCAGGCGAAGTGGTCTGGCCAAGGAGATGATCTATATAAGAGGATGATGCACAATTACCTCGCAGCAATTCCAGAATTTTTCTTGCCAAACGGAGAGTTTACGAGCTTAAAGAGTAAGTCAGAAAGTGACTTCGCCACAGTTCAGTCTGGAACATCTTATGGCATGAGGGTAAAATTAAGAAGAACAATGAATAAAAACCGCATATGGAGAACTTATGCGCATGATGAATCGGTAATAACTTACGATGTTCCGCAGGACCCAAGAGTTCTTTTTGGCCAGACAGAGAATTTGAGAGAAACTTTTACGATGTACAGCCGGCCATCTGCTTTTGGGCCCCCAGTTGCTGCAACATCTTATCTGGGATTTAAAAACCAACTTCTAGGTTCTGGTCTTATTCCGAATCAAATGGCGAATATTGATTATAATACCGATCTATACCCATCTGATAGTTTGATGGGGATAGACCCATCATATACTCCCCCCTATTATGGGAGAGAGTCTTGGGCAGACATTGTTTATAAGGCCTCGGAGACCGGAAGAGTGACGCTAGATGAAATTCTTTCAAATGTGACGGTTAATTTATGGGGAATTGATGCGGACCCCATCTTGAATGGAATAACCAGCTCTGTAACTGGAACTCTTTATGGAGATTCCCGCCAGCAGGCCATTTGGAGCAGTAACGAGATTTCGGAAGTTAATGACTATAACGCCCCAATGAGAACCTCTCATGCCAACGCTAATGCCATGAAGTTAGATTCTTCATTCAATTTGCTTGGAAAGAGGGGAGACAGGTGGGTCATCGAGCCAAAGTTCGAAACACCACACTACAATTTCAATTCAGAAACATCAATTCGTCCAATATCGAGCGCCAGTAATTCTCTCACAATACCAACAAACGGTTCAGAATCGGTACCAAGAGGAATGTGGCATCAGTTTGGAACTCTCGAATCTGACAAAGGAATCTATATTGAAGTAGATAGTATTCCAAATAAGTGGAGAAAGGTTAGGGGATACGCAGATCCCAATCGTGGATTCAAGACAGAGTTATTGTCCGGTATAGATTTGAGTATATATCAAAATGATAATTTTAAAGATTTAAGTAAATTAGTTGGCTTTGAATCTAGCAAAAAGATGGGAAATACTGCTAAATCATTAACTGTTTCCGAAGCTGTTGTTGCTGTACCCTTTATAATTAAGGCCGGGGAAAAACAATTTTTTCAAATTCCCGAGGATGCTATAAGGCGCGCCATTGGTGACCTTAATATAATCTCTTCTGATAAATCAATTAGTCAATCTAGCCTAGCCATCAAATCTGCCATCCGAGGCCTCGACGATAATAAAGATTTATTTGATAATAAGGGTGACCTCCGCGCTGCAAAAGTAAGAGCCGCAGCGGCAGCTGCCGGCACCACAACGGCGAACCAACTCGATCGAGACGAGGACACTTCCGATAAAGTTTCAGACACAATAAGAGATATGGTTAATAAAATGAAAAAGTTTGTATTCCCGCCAAATATGGATTTCGTACAAAATTTAGGCAAAGTGACACCATTTGCGATGTACATCTTCGAATTTGATTATACCTTCACTCAAGATGACTTGGCATATATGTGGCAAAATATTTCTCCTCCAAATCGAAGCGCGAAATTTATCAACAAGGAGGTTGAAATTTCCCACAAGCTTTTAGCCAACGAATTAATGGGAACGTTCGGGCAAGAAAGCGAGGATCCGATTAAGGATGGCTTGCAGTGGATGGTTTTCAAGGTAAAGCAAAAAGCTAACAATAATTATTTTAGCAAGATTTCGAAAGAATCGGGCCCGAAGACAGAACAATTCCCATTTAGTTACAATTGGCCCTATGATTTCTTTTCGCTCGTTGAGTTTGTAAACATCGATACAAAAATAGGATTCGGTCAAGCCCCCCAGTCTAGTGGGCCCGCCAAAGAAGCGGCAGAAGCTTCAGAGAATCCGTTGAAAGTTGGAAAAGGCCGCCCAAAATCCAAAAGAAAGAAGGCAGGTAAAAGAAAGAAATGACATTTTTTAACAAGAAAGAAGAAGTTCTAGATATAAAATTAACACAATTTGGAAAGCAACTATTATCAACAGGAAAATTTAAGCCGGTTTATTATGCATTTTATGATGACAATATTTTATATGATTCTGCACATGCCTCTTTCGAGGAAAATCAAAATGACACAGAAGGTAGAATTCAAGAAAAAACACCACAAAATAAGACGCAGCACTTATTCACATCTGTAGAGACTAATTTCTCGTCATATTTGAATGCCCATGAAGACATCACTATTCCAGAGGTAGATAGAATCAGAGTACAATCAACCCCGGAGAAAGAATTTTCATTAGTAAATTCAATGGGAGAGTCAGATTTTCAATCGACTTCGGCGCCCACTTGGAAAATAACGCTCTTGGAGGGGGAAATTAAAAATGCTTCTTATTTTTTGACAAGTTCATACCAGACGTTGAGAATCCCGCAGGTTAATTTAAATCTGATTTATACTGCGAAGACATTGGATAAAGATGAGACGGAAAAAAAGATAGGAATTTCCGAAGAAGACGTCGAGAATATTATTTTTCGAGATGGATCTTCTTTAAATATTTCATTCGGTGGCGGAAATAAAAATCTTTTATTGATGATAGAAGAGTCGGGCGTAAATTTCGACAAAAATAACTTTGATATAGAGGTATTCACGGTTGATTCTTCTGATGGCTCATTTTCTCCCTTATCTTTTATGAAAAAGGATCCAACAATTGTCAATAATTTACTTATTGTAGACTCAAAGCCATCCCCCGAAGTGGAACTGGATGATACTTTCGTGGAATATTATTTTGATCTTCAGACAGACTCTAAAATATCGAAAAGAGATCTTTGCGAAGGAATCAACAGTGTTAAATCCAAGGGAATTTATATAGATACATCTATTGAGTGTGAGGATGGTGAGTCTTCTCCGTTTATGATAAGCCCATACGCAGAGGGCAAGACTGGGGCTGTCTGTGAGAATGAATGAAAATTTTATAAAGGTGCTTTTTAATAATAAACTAATTATTGACAAGGGAGAGAAATAATGGCTGTGTATACATCGATATCCCCATCGGGCGCAATCTTATCGAATGATACGGTAGCATCGATAATTCCGGCGGTTACTTTTGATAAAATAACTCTAGATTTAAAAAACCAAACTACTGGGCCCCTCGGGGGCGAAAGATCGAGTTTAGCCATTGATTTAGATATGAGCATGAACATAAAGATGTCCAACTCTCTATTCTCCTCGAATGTTAATTTAATTGATCATATGAATATTCGTGTTGTTAGGTCCACTAGCGCCCAAGAATCAAAAAGGATAGAAACTTCAGAGAATGCTGGAACACTCAATACCGGCGCCGTAAAAGAAATATTTCATGGCCCACTTAAAAATATTTTAAAAGACAACAAATCACAAAATCAAGAAACCAAAGTCTCATTTCAAAGAGAAGACACTATAGAAGATTCAGAAAATATCCCACACCTTTCTTATTACGCATTCTGTTATCTGGACCTAGAATCTTTAGCAAAAACGTTAGGAATAGCAAACGTCCCAGCCCTAGGGCCAACAACTGGCCCTCTCGCCGGAGAGAGGGTTATTTCGAGTGGCCGAGTTAACTCTGTCTCTTACATTTTTTATGTAAGGTCTCAATTCCCAGAAGAACTGAGAGGAACTTTCTGGTCAGGTCCGGTTTTGGAAATAAAAAACGGCAACGCTCCGGGAACTTGGTGTGCGGCAAGGTGGATGCCTACACCCAATGGCGCCCCCCAGTTAAAGCAAGCATCTCCAAAAATAGATTTGGAAAAAATAGAGGTAGAAAATACAAAAATACAAGACCTCAGAATACTTCGTAAAATGCCGAGCCTCAATGTGAATTTGGTACAATCCAGAACTTCCCCAATAGTTATTAAAGGCAGGGATGTTTTTGACAATTCAATCGAAAATCCAGATGCGTATATTTCGAACGCGTTCTTATCCAGGGATAGAAATAATAATTGTAAATTTATTTTTGAATTTGATTATGAAAATACCCTTATTAAGGAGAGTAAATTCGGGAAAATTTTAACAAACCCTTTTGTCTCGCGTGAAACAAAGCAAAAAATAAGTTTATATTCAAAAATAACAAATCTGCAAATCACAAGAAGGCAGGTTGAGGTCGCAAGGGGATATAATAGGTTATCTTCGGCAAATCTTGGAATAAGTAGGAGTGAATTAAATCTTGAAACTCAAATAATCGTGGAAACTTATTCCGATCAATCAAAAAACAACGCCCTAAAAGAAATGAGGGCGTTTGGGGCGGGGAGATTCTTGAGAGGTAACAAGAAAAATAATCTAATAGGAGGCATAAAAGAACTGCCGCCGATAAGTAATTCCCCCCGCCAAACAAAAACAATAGCAGTCACTGACACATCAATCCGGGATCTTACAGACGGAACATTTCAATACGGCGTAAAAATACAAATAGAAGACGGCACAATCCGATTCTTAAATGAGAGGCTCAAGAGACTTAGATCAATTAGGGAATATCTGGTGGGATATTATAATTTAGTTCAAATACCAACAAAGAGTTATGAAAGAATAAAATCTGTTAAAGAATATTATGACGTCTTGTTAGATGAATTATCCTCTCATCGACGCGACCGAGTAGACCGAGAGCAGAGGGCAGAAATTGCAGGGTTGGGAAGAGAAATGGGAATGTTAATTGGAAATCTGAAAGATAAAGAGCGGCTATACCCGTGGATTCTCGCTCCGGCATATATCGTCGACACCCTCACGGCAATCTCTGATTTTTCATTTTTATCTACATCAAAAAGAATTCAAACTTCCTCCTCCCTCATGACAACGCAAGCAAAATTAGAATCAAATTCAGAAACCGGAATAGCACCCACCAATCCAGAGATGGGAACCAGCGCTTACTTCGACCCTATTAGTCAAAAGCAAAAACAATTCGCGACACCCGGCCACAACCCGAGTTTGGGGTTCACAATGAAGACTGTGGGCTCAAAAAAATCCACCCTAGAGGGTCCCACGCGTGATCAAGGCCCTGGTCTAATCCAACCGCAGAAATACTCCAGCTCCTTTTCAAAAAAATCCACCCTAGAGGGTCCCACGCGTGATCAAGGCCCTGGTCTAATCCAACCGCAGAAATACTCCAGCTCCTTTGATCCAAAGTCAGCAGCCTTCTCGCTCCGCAGCTCGTTGAACCCGGCGATAGCTACTTCAGAGACTATTCTTTCAGTTATCGACGCCATAGACTTATTAACTCAAAAAATCAGAGATATGATGGGCCCAAGCGCAGAGATAGAAATACCAGATTCCTCAACAAAGCGTAGAGGAACACCCAGGAATTCGAAGGTTTCGGTAATCGAACTTGAGGACTATTTTGTTGAGCTATTTGACGCACGACTATCTACATTTCCGTCCGTGGATTATATTGGCTTCGCCAACTCACGCGGCACCAAATCCGCTCCAAATCCACCCGCCGGCACACCATACGCTGCACAGGGAGATCTTGATAGTTTAAATGCCGATAAAATGGCCCTCGACGAAAAAGAGACGACCGTGGCGGCAGTAACTGTTGGCACTTTTGAAGATAGGCTGGAAGATGAAGAAGGGATGGTGGAGGCCGCCAAATCCGCCGTCACCAGCGCACCTCTGGCCCCCGAGGATAGCCAGGAACTGACAGAGGTCCAACACACGATATTGCCGTCCCCAGCTCAGGCGCCAGTCATCCCCCAAATAACTCCGGGGATTCTTGACGCAAATGATGGGACGTATATAGAGCGCTCCATCGCAGTAGATAATTATGATGAGCCGTCGCAATATTCAGAATTTCAAAATAAAGTTGTAGCACAGTCTATTGGCCACATACCGTCGACCAATTCGACAAATCAAGGCAATTTAGGTCATCTGATGAGTGTTCTGAACGTTCAAGTCGAGCCTATCCGCACCCCTATGGCAGCGCAAGAAAATTTAACAAAAGGTCAAAATAAGATATCTTTGAATATTCCGGTATCAGATATCTTGGGCCCCGATGATTTGCAGAGTAAAAGTACAAGGCCGCCACAGGGTGCATCATGTGACCAATCGTCCACCACCGACGATGGCGCAACGGCGATGGAATTATATAAAAATGAATCCAATGCAGGACCCCTCTTTCAAGAATTGGCAAACATTATGGCCACGAACGGAAAATTTGATACATCGACTCCAAGAGCCAATGGTTCCCCTTCTCGTGGGCGCGCCGGAAGATTTATAAAAAACAGGTCAAACTCAACAAGCTCTCCCAAAGATTCGCCAAAACAAAGCCTTACTCAGGGTATGGCAGCTAACATTTCTGTTTTCGCGGGATATAAAAATGATAGTAATGGTAATTTTATGATAAAAAGACCAGTCTTTAAAACGCCCACTAAGGAAGAGTGGTCTAAAATTTTGAGGAACTTGAAAAATAAAAACAATAAATCTGATGTTCTTTTGTGTATGGTAGAGAGGAAGGACAATCCCGACACCCCATTTGGATTAAATATGGTTGAGGTAAATACCTATTTCTTAATCACAAGAAATGAGGCCTCTCTATCGGCACCTCCCGGTTCTGCACATATCGACCATCGAGGTAGCGAAACAGGTCGTGCACCTTCTAGGGAGGCAAAGAGAAGTGTAAAAGAGCCCAAGGGGGCGACGATAGAAGAAATCCCAACGCAAGCACTAAAATCAATTAGTGTTGGGTCGAGGAAAATAACTTAAGATGGAAGATAGAAGAATAACATACGTTTTAGACATTGATGATCCTTTGAGGATGGAAATAAATTCCTATTGGATAGGTGCACACTTTGGAACATCAGTTCTGGGATCCCCGACTAAGTTAATACCTTCCTATTCAAATTCAATAATGACGGATAGCCCGACCTCCCTTTATCAGAAAAGGCAAAGGATAAAGATTATTAAAGATGCATCATTCGGTGTCTCTGCGAGATCAAATTCAGAAACCGGAATAGCAACCACCAATCCAGAGATGGGAACCAGCGCTTACTTCGACCCTATTAGTCAAAAGCAAAAACAACCGGGATCATCCGGCTACAACCAGAGTTTAGGGCGCCCCATCTCTAAAAAATTACCAGGGCTTCAGACTTCTACTGCCGACCCGCAATCCGACTTTCAAGGATATGTAGAGGCGAATTTTGTTGATTATTTTAAAAACCACACATCGGATTTCCCAATACAGGATATCGTATATGATGTGATCCCTCCAATCGTGGTAAAGGATTTTTCTACCACCACAAATCCGCTTCGGGGATCAAATGAGGTTAAGGAAGAATTTCTTATAAATTTTTTAGAAAAGAGCTATGAAGATGCAACAAGCGCACCGTCAATATCGGAGTTGTCTCTTCCTAATTTTTATAAAATAATAACAACCAATGGACCTCCTCCTGATTCCTTCTTAGATGAATACGCGAGCAATATATCACCTTCGTCGGCAGATAAATCATATGAAAATATTATAATTTCTATGGATAACTATGAAGATCTTGAAGCCCTTAACGGATACGATAAAGTATTTCCTCTAGAAATTAAATTATCCCCAAACAACTCTGTTATTTCCGGAATGACGGTCTTTTATGACGCCCTAAACAAATCCAACTTGGACGCCACACTAATAGATCTTGCCAGCCGCCAAAGTTTTGATACGAGTGCCAAAGAGAGCAAATTTTTTCAAAAAACACAGATAAGAGATGACCACGAGGAACACATTGACCCAACACACGTGCATGAAGATGACCACGAGGATGTCACAACAACCATCAGTCTGGAAACCTTAAATCTGTTGGATTGGTCGCGTGACCTTACTACGATCTTAGAAGGGTTAACAACAGAATTTGCAACAGATAATAAAATCTATTTGGGATCAGAAACATTATCCATCAATATTGCGAAAGGAAACACGTCCGCGCTACAGCAAATTCTATCGTCAGCTATTTTTCTCGGAAAAATAAAGGACATCACAAGGGACAACTTGAGATCTTTTGAGGAATTAAATGCAGGTCAAAAAAGTTATTCGGAAATAGTCTTCTATAAGGTAGAGAAATACACCTCTCCGGACGCACCAACTCCAATTCAAAATATTTGGATCCCAAACATCAATCAGGTTGATCCAGTTGAATATGTTGATACCCAGGTGAAATATAATAAGCAATATTTCTACAGAGTGTTTGCTTATAGTGCTGTAGTGGGAACAAGATATTTTTACGACATGTCAACATTTCAGACCTCTTTCGTTTCCCCAACAAGATCTTTTTCGGACTCGCGTTTGACCGGTGCGCGGCAGGTCGCGGATCCAAAACTCGATTTTGGGCAGAATCCAGGCTCAGCACCGGATTTTGCGGGGCCCGCAATTGCGGGGTCCAAAAGATCTTTTTCGGACTCGCGTCTGACCGGCGCGCGCCAGGTCGCGGATCCAAAACTCGATTTTGGGCAGAATCCGGGCTCAGCACCGGATATCAACGTTGACTATTTTCAAATTGATGTCATTACGGAGCCAACCATAGACCTCATCAAGACTCATTTATTTGATTTTGATGGATCAATCTTGGATGACCCTCCGATGATTCCTGATATTAATTTTATAACTTATGTGGGGGTAGACAATAAGGTGACCATCAATATGCACTCTCAAATAGGGGAATACACAAATAGTCCGGTAATTTTAAATTCAGAAGATTTTGATTTTATCGAATCCCTCCAAAATTCGCGAGGCATGTCAATAGACTCTCCCGTGACATATAAAACAGATGATGAAACTGTTGCCTTTGAGATTTATAGGATGGAAAAGGCACCAATTTCATATGAAGATTTTTCAAATAATCTCAAAAGCGCGGTATCAACTCTTCAGAGTGACTCCTCTAGAGCAATTTACTCTTGGGATTCCTCATACGAAGACACAATCGTTCCCAATACGGAATATTATTATATGGTAAGGTCTGTTGACATACATAATCATAAATCTTACCCATCGCCGGTATATAAGGTGATGATTATTAATGATTCTGGGGCAATTTATCCCTTGGTCGAAATAATTGAAATGCGCCCTCCAGAAAAGCCGAAACAAAATTCTATAGAATTCAAAAAATTCTTACAAATAGTTCCATCCCTTCCGCAAATACAAATTGATTATGAGGCTTCAGGCTTAATCTCCGAGACGGGCCTTTTGGTTAATAGTGTGGCAAAACATAAGCCAGACATTGTTTTGGGAACTGAGAGCCCAAGGCTTTTCGGGGACAGTGAAACCGGCCAAACTTTCAAAATTCGGCTCATTTCTAGGCATACTGGTAAAAAATTGGATTTAAACGTAACTTTTAAAGTAGAAAATGAATTGTAATTTTAATTAGTATAATACTATTTATAGAGAGAGGAGAATACTAATGGCATTTTTAGACAATAGCGGTGATATCATCTTAGACGCAGTCCTGACTGATACGGGAAGAAAGAGGTTGGCACGAGGAGACGGGTCTTTTCGAATTGTTAAATTTGCTCTAGGCGACGACGAAATAAATTATGGCACCTATGACGGCGCAGCGCCAGCAGGGGAAAAAGATTTGGAGATCATGCAGACGCCGGTCTTGGAAGCTTTTACTAACAATACTTCTTTGATGCACTCCTTTTTACAGACTTACACGAATAATCAAACCCACCTGTATTTGCCAGTTATAAAATTAAATAATCTCCAAGTGGGGACGGAATATAATACATCTTTTAACACATTTTTGGTGGCAGCTGACTCTGAAACGAGCTGCGCCTTGGGCGCCCCAACCAGCCTTCCCCTAGGCCCTAGAGCTAACTGGAATCTCGCAACGGATGGGATTTTGCAGGGAGCCGACCCCTCCCAATTGAGAACACATATCAGGCTCGATCAGGGAATAGATAATTCTCTAGTAGTGCCCTCCAATGGTCTCCCTTCTACCGAATTCTATGAAAATCAATATTTGATTGAAATGGACTCGCGGTTTGGCCAGATTATTGATAAAAAAGGCGCAACCCTCGCGGTTCCATCGTTCATCGATGATGACCAAATAGCTTCTTACTATTTATCTAGAAATGTTAACAGCAGTTTCGTTACGGATAATTCAGAAAAGGGAGCAGAATACCAGGTGATCTCCGGTGCACGCGGGACAATTTTGGAATTCCAAATTCAAGTGAGCCCAAACCTGCAAACTAACACAAGCTTTTTTACGAGATTGGGCGGCACTTTCGATGCAGGCAACATTGGTGCAACTGGTGACAATACTATGTATTATATCGATTCGGTAGTGAGAGTTACTGGTCTCACAACAGGTTTTCAAATTGACGTTCCTGTGAGATACGTCAAGACGGTTGAGGCAGCCCAGTGCCGAGGGTAACTTGGTACACTTAAGATTTTAAAGGATAAACGATGGCCACTATTTTCAAAACATTATTAAATAATGATGTCGCAATGACAAGAACTTTGCTAAATGAAGCAATTCCAATTACCGGAACAGTAGTTTCCGGAACCTACAGCAACGATGCTAATATCAAAACCTACGTTCATGGGATGTTTGAGAGTGTTTATGATTACCCATATCTATCATCATCCGCAAACCATATTTTTGATATTTCTTATGGCTATTCATCGACCCTTTCTGCTAGTAACCCCATGAACGCAAAAAAAATAAATATTTATAATCAGATGGCCCAAATTTTGGTTGGATACGACCAGACCGGTTCAATTAGAAAATTTGATTCAGATGGAAATTGGCTCGGCGCCTCGGCTATGTCCGGTGTCATGGACGAGTGTGTTTTTCTAAATTACTCAAGACTATTAGTAAAAGATGAAATAAAGAAGCAATCCTATACTCTCACGATGCAGAGTGGGTCTTCTTTTGAGACAGTGGGGGACTATGGAGCAAATACTGATTACCGTGTAAACTCACCAGCCGGCGAGTTTGGCCTACTATACACATCTTCCGCAGTCCCCTATGGAGACTCTGTTGGTCTTGTATTTTATCAAGCCGGCGTTGTCGCACTTACATCTTCGTTCTTTTCATCTTCGCAAGATTGGGCCTCGGCCTTGTCTATAACTGGCGCCGCAGATGAAGTCCGACGAATGTGGGATGATAATGATTTTCAAAACACGACAGAATTAAATTCAACTATTTACTTCTGCCGCGCCGCAAATAATGAGTATAATTATAGCTCGAATCAGACATATCTGTCTCAAAGTCAAATAATTGTCAAAAACAACAACGTTTCCCAACCTCCGTGTTCTTATATTACGACTGTCGGACTCTATTCTCCAGATAATGAACTTCTTGCGGTAGCAAAATTATCTGAACCACTCAAGAAAGATCCTGCTACCGAATTAATCTTCCGCGTTAGGCTCGATTATTAAATCGGAGGTTTAACAGATGCCTCTTAAGAAATTTGGCGCTGATGACATTTTTAATAATACCCTGAAGGCCAACCCAAAGAACCAATTTGATGTTTACGGCGGGAAAGTATACTTCCAAAATGCATCTGAGATCTCTGGCGCCTTTACTGGGAGCGTCCCTTGTATTCCAACCGGATTCAAGTCTCTCTATGAATTAAACGTCGATAGGAATCCGACTCAAACTGGCTTAATTTATCCGTTCGTGACAAAAGACGGAACATTGACAAGCTTTAGAACAATTTCTACGAACTCTTTTAATTCCGAATTCGCTTATGGAGACGTGATAACTGGATCATACCCTCTTTCAGCCAGCGTCAGTAGAAATTATATTATAGGCCCGATCGGAAGAAGGAAAGTAAGTGCCCTAAAGACGACCCTAAATTCATACACTTATTGGAGTCCACATTACCAATTTAGCTCATCATATGGCGATAAAGCAACGCAGACAATAAACCTCATTTCTATTCCATCAATATTTTATGGCTCATCTATAAATAAAGAAAATGGAACCATAAGTCTGAAATATTATGTGTCAGGTACTTTAATCGCCGAACTTCAAGATGTTAATAGAAACGGAGAATTAATTCAGGTCGGCCCTTCGGGCAGCACTGGATCCGGATCTGTTGCAGGTATTGCATTGTATAACGAGGGGTTCTTGCTGTTGACGGGGAGTTGGGACCTAGAGGCCGGAGGTGTCACTCGAAATTATCTAGAAGATCCAACTTCTCTTATGCCCTCTTCCTGGTTATTTTATGGAGTCGGGATGAACGATATGTCGGGTACTGCAATTCCGCATGTGAATTATCGTATGGACTTCGAGGGAATCAATTATATTGAAACTCTGACGATGCTAGCCCACGCAGAAAAGGGCGAACTTAATCATTCAAATAATCCGACGTATGTGAGACACCAGGCCACAGCAAGTTTCTTTGAATACAATAGTCTTTCTTTCAATGAAACTAGCCAGCCCATAAAAAACATAGTAAAGAGTCCGTATTCCGATCCCGCTGCAACTTTTGAAAAAACAACTTTTATTACAAAGGTTGGCATTTATGATGAAGATAAAAACCTCATAGGAATAGCGTCGGTCTCTAAACCGGTGAAAAAAACACTTGACAGGGACTTCACTTTTAAGTTAAAATTAGACTTGCAATGATATTAGGATTAGACATAAGCACAAGCATAGTCGGAGTATGCGTCATGAACGACAACAAAATCGTCCATACGGAGTATATCGACTTGCGAAAAACCGGAAACTTCTTCGAAAAAGCTCAAAAAGTTCAAGACTCCCTCAAAGAAATAAAAAAGGAACATAATATTGAGCACATCTTTATTGAACAGGCTCTAATGTTCTTCCGACGAGGAGGCTCGACAGCAAAAACTATGTCAGTTCTCCAGAGATTCAACGGCATTATCTCTTGGCAATGCTATCAGCTCTTCGATATGGAACCAAACTATGTAACCCCCATCTCGGCAAGGTCAAAGTGTGGAATAAAGGTCGCAAGAGGCAAAAAGGCGAAGGAAGTCGTCATGGAGCACTTCATTAAAAGCAAAGAGTTCGAGATTATTTACACGCGCCATGGCAATGTTCAAAAATATTGCTATGATATTGCAGATGCAATTGTTGTTGCACGCGCTGGACACTATTTATTACAAGGGAGATAGTCTAAAAATGTCTAAAATGAAGTTATTGATGGAAAGTTGGAGAAATTATACATCAGAAATAAAAGAAGGATGGGAAGAGGAGGCGCAAAGACAGGATCAGGAAGATGAGCGCACCCAGTCAAGAGAGAAAATGAAGTCCGGAAAAGTAACCTGGAGACAGTTGAGCAAAGCCCTGGAAATTGCCAAGGCGTCAAAAGAAGGAAAGATAAATCGAGAAAAGCAAGCTCAATTAGCAAAAGATTTGGGCAGCGACGTGATAGATCTGGCGGCTTCTTTTGTACCTTTTGTTGGTACTATCGCCGCCACCAAAAATATAGCCCTGAGGGTGAAGGGATTATATAAAGCATATGCGCAAGAGCCGGATGAGGTCACCAAGGCAACTCCAGTTTTAGACGCATTCAATTTAGACGACGGCCTTCAAAAACTAGTTGATGATGGTTTAGAAAAAGAATTTATGGAAAAAATGTTTAAAGATGTGAAAACACAGATGAACGCCAATCCGGATGCTCCGATACCAGATATTGATACCATGATAAAGAAATTTGTCAATAATAAGAATTTATTTGGAAAAAAAGGATACGCTGTCGAAGAGCCAGAGTAAAAAGCTAAAATAGTTCTTGACAAAGAAGATATCAGATGCTATACTAAGGGTATGAAAGAAAAAATCTCTCTATTATCTAATGTTCTTGGCTCTTATTACAAGTCAAACGATGAGCATCTTTTTCAATGCCCTTATTGTAAACATCACAAAAGGAAATTCTCTGTCAACATCCATCGCGGTGTCTACAAGTGCTGGGTTTGTGATCAGAAGGGTAGAAATCTTTATCGATTGGTCCGCAAATTTGGTTCACAAAAAGACCGAGAAGCGTGGAAGGCGTTTTCTGGAGACAAGGCAGACCTAAATGACTTCGAAAGCCTTTTCGAGGAAGGGGGTGAAGACAATTTTGAACAAATCGTTGAAATGCCTCCAAACTTTCACACCCTAACTGGAAACTGCAAATTTAAGGCACCCCTGCGGTACCTTGAGGGGCGAGACATTAGCAGAAGGGACATCCTAAAGTGGAAAATCGGCTTTTGTTCCGGTGGCCCATTCAAGGGAAGGATCATAATCCCATCATTTAACGAAAACGGAGACTTAAATTATTTCATAGCAAGAACATTTACAGACGATTATAGAAGATATAAAAATCCTCCAGTCAGTCGCGATATAGTATTCAATGAATTATATGTCGATTTTGATAAGGAGGTCACAATTGTTGAAGGAGCATTTGATGCCGTCAAGGCAGATAATGCGGTTCCTATTTTGGGCTCAACAATTAGAGAAACATCTAGATTATTCAAAAAGATAATCCAGAACAATACGCCGGTTTTGTTGGCATTAGACCCAGATGCAAAATACAAAGCCAATAACATCAAAAAATTATTTTTCAAGTACGGCATTGAAGTGCGAGAATTGCAATACGATGATGAGAGGGATGTAGGCGATATGTCCAAAGAAGAAGTAAAAAAGTTAAGTCAAGAAGCTCCAGGGATTAGTGAAGAAGATACACTAATCTCTGCAATTTTTGACTTATAGGAGAGAAAGTTTGAAGTTTGCTCACATTGCGGACACGCATATCAAAAATTTGAAATATCATTATGAATATAAAATTGTATTTGACAAATTATACGATATTTTGAGGAAAGAAAAGCCAGACTACATTGTACATTGTGGTGATATTGCCCACACAAAAACACAAATCAGTCCAGAGTTCGTGGAAATGTGCTCTGATTTCTTTAGCAGTCTTGCTGAGATCGCCCCGACCTATGTTATCCTCGGAAACCACGATGGAAACTTGAAAAACAGCAGTCGTCAGGACGCCTTAACCCCCATCGCAGACGCTTTGGCGCACCCAAACCTACATTTACTTAAGAATTCCGGAGAAACGTTTCTAGGGGCCAATGTGGCGCTTAACGTACTATCTGTTTTCGACGAAGAAGGTTGGGTTGAACCATCCGATCCGAGCAAAATTAACATCGCTCTATACCACGGATCCGTATCTGGAGTAAAAACTGATACTGGCTGGGTTATGACCCACGGCGAGCATCCAATTGAAATTTTTGAAGGTCATGACTATGGCTTTCTTGGTGATATTCACAAAACAAATCAGAAATTAGATGAAGAGGGGAGGATTAGGTACTGTGGTTCAACAATTCAGCAAAATCATGGGGAAACGAATGACAAGGGGTTCTTATTGTGGGACATCCAAGATAAGGAAAGCTTTACTTGTCGGCATATTGAGCTTAAAAATCCGAGGCCTTTTGTAACGATTGAATTAACCTCCACAGGTAAGATGCCAAGGAATGCATCCAAGATTGTTCCGAAAGAGGCTAGACTACGCTTGGTTTCTAACAACAATTTGCCCATAGATGTTATGAGAAAGGCCACAGAGGTCGCTAAACGCCGGTTTAAGCCAGAAAGTATCACCTTTCTCAATCGCGCCACAGGTCAACGCGGCAACGTTCAGGGCATTACCGAAGGCCTAGAGACGGAAGATTTAAGAAATATAGGCATCCAAGAAGATCTCATTAAGGAATATCTGAAAGATTTTGAAGTAGACGACGATTTGATGAGGAGAGTCTTAGACCTTAACCTGAAATATAATAAAATTGCAGAAGAAAACGAAGAGGTGTCTAGAAATATTAATTGGCGCCTTCGCTCTATAGAGTGGGATAACCTTTTTAACTACGGTGAAGAAAACAGTATCAATTTTGATAACCTTGAGGGCATCGTCGGCATCTTCGGGAAGAACTTTTCCGGCAAATCCAGCATTATCGATTCAATTTTGTATACCATCTTTAATTCAACCTCCAAAAATGACCGCAAGAACTTAAATATCATCAATCAAAACCGGGATTTCGGAAAAGGAAGAGTTAAAATCTCTATTGGAGATTCAGACTATTATATTGATAGGTCATCAGAGAAATATACTAGAAAATTGAAGGGTCAAGTAACTCAAGAGGCAAAAACTAACGTTGATTTTAATATGTACGATCCTAATTTCGGAGACACCGAGAGCCTGAACGGACTCACGAGAAATCAAACTGATAAGAACATTCGTAAGGTTTTTGGAACGCTTGATGACTTTTTGTGCTCATCGATGGCCTCGCAATTAGATTCTCTAACTTTCATCAAGGAAGGGTCAACAAGAAGGAAAGAAATCCTCGCCAAATTTCTTGATCTAGAGTTCTTTGAACGAAAATTCAAATTATCCAAGGAAGATGCTTCTGATACGAAAGGGGCCCTCCGAAAATCAGAAGGAAGGGACTTCAATAATGAAATTCTTGAGGCAGAGGCAGACCTTGAAGGCGCAAATAACAAACTAGAAAAGAAAAAATCGTCATGTGAAAGCATAAAATTAAAAATGGCAGAGTGTAATACTCAAATCTCCGAAATTAATGAAAAGATAAAGTCAATTCCAGCAGAAATCATCGATGTTTTAAAAGTACAGCAGGATTTACTCGACAAGAAGAACCAACTGATCTCTGTTTCCGATCAAAATGAGGATTTTAAGGTAAGTAGGGACGAAGACCGCGCAACTTACCAAAGGGTTGTGGATTTCTTGGGAGATTTTGATGTAGAAGCTCTCTTCAGCAAACAAGAGCGCGCCAATGACCTTCTTGATCAAATCGCTTCGTTGGAAAATCTCCTATCTTCCGAAGAAGAAGAGCTTAAAAGGAATAAAAATAAGGAAAAACTCTTGAGCGGGATCCCTTGCGGGACATCATATCCAAAGTGCAAGTTTATCAAAGACGCATATGTGTCGAAAGCCACAATCCCATTAAACGAAAAAGAGGTTGAAAACCTCACAGAACAAATTGATGATATAGCCGAAGACGTCCAGGAGATCAATCCCGATCAAGTCGATGATCATATCAGTAAATATAACAGCTTGGTGGACAAAAGAAATGAATTATCCAACAAAATAACAAATTATGACCTGAAAATAGAGAAAAATTCTACTTTAATTAAATCTCTTATCAAGGATATCGAAGAAATAAAGGGGAAGGTCTCGGAATATGAGCTGAATAAGGAAGTTATCGAAAACCTTGAGAATTTGACGAAGAACTTGAGAACCATCAAAATTAAATCTCAAAATTTGCAAGGGAATTTTAATAATTGTAATACATCAATGCTCTCGCTATACAAGACCGTTGGGTCTTTGGAGCAAAAGGTGGACAACTTAACGACCCAGAAGGGGGAATACTTAGATTTACAGGAAGAGTTTTCAGCATACGACCTCTACATGCGTTGTATGCACCCAAACGGGATTGCCTACGATGTTATTCGTCGCAAATTACCAGTTATCAACGAAGAGATCGCCAAGATTTTGGCCAATATCGTTGAATTTGAGGTCTTTTTTGAGGATGACGGCAAACGCCTCGATATCTTCATCAAACATCCAAGGCACGAGCCTCGCCCCCTTGAGATGGGCTCTGGCGCAGAAAAAACAATTGCTGCCATGGCTATCCGCCTGTCATTACTGAGTGTATCCTCCCTACCCAAATCTGATATTTTTATTCTTGACGAACCCGGCACGGCCCTTGACGAAGAAAACATGCAGGGGTTCATTGACATCTTGGATCTCATCAGATCATATTTCAAAACTGTTTTGTTAATTTCTCACTTAGATAGCCTAAAAGACTGTGTTGATATGCAAATTACAATTGATAAGAAAAATGGTTATGCCTTTATTGAGCAGTGAGACTAATTATAGAGTATAAAAGGAGGGTTTATGACCATGGTAGAAACAGCAAAAGGTGTAATTGACAGAGCACTTGAAAAAATGGTTTCCCGCAAATTGCTTGTTTGGGCGACCGCTACTGGCTTGATGCTAACATCGAATCTTGAAAGTGGTGATTGGCTTATTTTAAGCGCACTGTACATCGGTGGTCAATCTATAATTGACGCGATTGTTAAACTAAAAGGAATTTAAGAGATGAAATTGACAAAAAAACAGTTGAGAGAGATGATTAAAAAGGAGA
>Ga0209756_1000126_pt1 | contig 68141 bp, 62 predicted proteins | sample ETNvirenome_6_85_FD_184071 | JGI IMG/M metagenome (GOLD analysis project Ga0209756, IMG submission 184071) | Marine viral communities from the Pacific Ocean - ETNP_6_85 (SPAdes) (version 3) | ecosystem: Environmental > Aquatic > Marine > Oceanic | place: Pacific Ocean | collected 2013-06-19 | reverse complement strand
AAAATAATATATTGGTATCATTCTCACAATATTTGTGATAGAATGATATACTATATAATATATGAAGAAAATACTTATAAGTATATTAATGAGCTCATTGCTATGGGGATGTGCACATATTAATGGTTTAGCAATGCCTGCTGCCAATAGCACATGCCCAGATAATTTTCCTATTAAAGGGAATGCAGATTCATACATATACCACACTTATGACAGTCCCCACTACCATATGGTAAATCCAGAGGTCTGTTTTGCAAATGAAGAGCGAGCCAAATATTACGGATACCGTAAGTTTAAAAAATGGATTCAATACACTCAATAACTTGCAAGTTAGTATCTTTTATGATACACTAATACTACAAATCATATCCACAAACAACAAAGGAGGAATATATGATAACCACTAATAGGCTTACGGCTGCCTTAATAGCCGCTATATTTGCACTGCTTCTACTCAACGTGAGCTGCAAAGAAGATGTCAACGTTTATGACGATGACGACATTAACATTGCCGACAATGATGACGATATAACCCCAACTCCCGCAGACGACGATGATGTTTCAACTGTTTCAATGGTTGGCATTGTATTGAGTGCGCACGGACAGCCACTCAGCGGAGTAACAGTATCAATCCTTGGGAGCACTGATGTGACTGAGACCGATACAAATGGCCGGTTTAGTCTAGAAGGCCTGGAGGCCTCCAATCGGTCCATCCTGACTTTTCGGAAGGCAACATATGCACGTACCAGCACCCCGGTCGAGTTGAGAGAGGGTGTCATAAATACCATCATTCAGCGTATGGCCGTCGTTGATCATGTATTTAACTTTGGCTCTAGTGAAGGATATACCTTTGGAGACGAAGAGCCACTTAAGATGGACTTTCCTTCGAACAACGTGGTCGATGCACAAGGGGAGATTTATAACGGCTCTGTGGTTGTAGAGGTGACTGTGTTTGATCTAGTCTCTGATGCCGATAATGGGAATGAAGTTTTAGCGACTCCCGGAGATTTTACTGCTATTAATGGCGCCGGGGAAGAGAAGACTTTAGAATCATACGGAATGGTTCAGGTTAATATGACCACTCCGTCTGGAGAGGATTTACAGTTAGGAACTCAGCCGGCCACAATTCGTTTACCCGTTCAGAGCTTGGGCGCCCCGCCGACTGTGGGAGACGAGATCGCCGCCTGGAGCTATAACGAAACCATTGGAAAGTGGGAAGAAGAGGCCGTTGGCATAGTGGCTGAGTACGACGGAGAGCTCGTTTGGGAGTTCGCAGCGCCTCACTTCTCTACTTGGAACTGCGATCGCCCCATTTCTACTCACGGCTGTCTTACGGGTACCGTAACAGATTCTTTTGGTTCGCCTAGGGGCGGAGCAACTGTTCGAGCGGTTGGAATCACTTACATTTCCACAACGACGTCACGCACGAGCCAAGATGGCTCTTTTTGCCTAGAAGTCAAAAACGGTGAAACAGTGTGGGCAGAGATTTCTTATTCTATGGCCGGCCAAACGGCAACACAGCGCACGGAGCCTGTTGCTATTTCCCCTGGACAGGCTAGCTGCTCTATGGGCGAAGGTTCGTGTGATGATTTAGGATTGATCCCAGTTGATATTCAGACCTGTCTCGCGGGTGTTGTAATCGATGCGTCTGGCGAACCACTAGAAGGGATGCAGATCGTTAACGCAAATGGTGGCGTGGCCACTAGCGACGACAGTGGCTCCTTTTGTGTGACAACGCCGGTTTTTCAGAGTTCCGATGTGTTTGTTACAACCGAGGTGGACGACGTAGGCTTTCGGCCGGTTAGTGTCTTTACTCAACCCGGTCTTCCCAATTGCCAGTCTGGGTGTCCTAACATGGTGGTGTTGCGCCCCTACGAAAACACTACTTGTGCGAATGGGGCTGTGTTTGTTAATGGGGAGGCAATTGAAAACATACTTGTTGAAACGTATGACTTGAGTTTTCCTGGTGCTAGGATATACAGCACTTTAACTAACAGTGACGGCTCTTTCTGCGCTCGGGTACCCGGAGGCACCACTGCAGCTGTGCAAGTTGGAGGTGGCCAAAACCTGTGTGCGTCTGAAACTTTCAATGCCGAGAGTTTCGGGGGAGAAGAGTGTGGCGATATCGGCCAAACGAGCGAGTGCTATACCTTGGGTGAGTTTGCATGCAATTTGTAATAAAAGTATAACAACTCCACAATACTAAACCGGGTTGCCCACAGTAGTTACTTTAAGGAGTGCTATTGTGGGCAATTTTTTATCTAGATTTCATCGCGACGAAGCCGGCCAGGGCCTAACGGAATATGTTATTATTTTAGTAGGAATCGCTGTGGTATGCATAGCTATAACGGTAACGTTTGGTGGCAAAATCAAAGCTTTATTTGAAACTGCGGATGCAGAAATCGATACTGTTGATTCCGGTTTGTAAGATTAATCCCTATCTACTATAGGGTGTACCGCGCTTATCTACTGATATTATTAATACTTTTGTGCTCTTGTGCAAAAGATTCTCCTTCGGATATTGTTCCCGACTATGGGGATGTATATTTTCGTATAGGATGTTATTGGCCAGACCCGGCAGATTTATCATGGGCTCTCCAGCCTGCCATTTGGAGGTGCTTCGAGCACGTCGATTCCAATCTTCTTTCTGGATTTCTGTATTTAGAACTAGAGAGTTCTACAAGTCTATATTTGTGCGGAGAGAATCTCACTCTTCGAAGCGGAATCCAGATGTATGACAATTTAATAGCGTATATTACCAGAGACAAATACGACTGTCTGCATATCACTGAAGACACCAACGAGGGAAACGCTTTTGATTGGTTTTGGGACGAAAGCATTAATACTTTACAAATAATCTGGCGCCCCGACGATGAGTCGCACAAGATGATGACACTGGTTGTAGAAGATGAAGAGTATAATCAAGTAGTTAGCTCCATAATTTATTACAAGATCTTAAATTAGCGTTTGTGCTCTCTATCTACTATGGGTGAAGATGGACCATAGACTCTTTTTAATATCGCTATGTGTAGCTATTATTTTGTTCGTTTATACAAAAACAGCCGAGCATCCACCCGGAGAGGAATCGTATTATCATGAGGGGGAATAATAATGGAAGGTATTTTCTTAACTATTAGCGCATTAATGATTATAATGGTATTAGCTGGTATGCTTACCGACAAAGGAAAATAACACAAGATATTAATGATTGAAGAAATACAAGAACACACTGAGGGTCCAAGCTGGTCTATTGCGGGCCGCTTTAAAACTTTTGAGGAAGCAGACCTCAAAAGGAGGGAACTGGCGGCAGACGAAGATTCTCAGACAAAAGTCCAATGGATGCGCAAAAGGAATGATTATGTAGTTAAAATCCGCCTGCATCCTTTGGCTGTTGCAGCGGAAGAGCGCCTTCAACGCCGTGAAGAGAAAAAGCGCCGTAAAGCTAAACTAAATAAGAAGCGCCGAAAGAAGTAAAAATATCATCATTTGATGGCCCTGACGACTATATATAGGCGAGGGGATACCCTCAACGTACGTACTTAAATATAATCCTATAGGAGGGAAATCAAAATGAGTAAGAGATCAGTAAATTTATTGAGAAAGATTAAAGGCGACTTTAATGTTTCTGCTGCCAACTTTGCGGCTCAAAAAAGGGGCGTCGTAACCACGACAGATGCCGCGAAAACATTGGTGGCCGGCGACTCCGGAAAATTGGTTGTTTTGGCACAAGCCACCGCGTCGCGAGTCCTTACACTGCCGTCAGTAGCGTCTGGACTGAGCTTTGAAATAGTTTGTGGCTCCGACGGCGATGGCGCCTCGGGTGCTTGGGTTATCACTTCTGCCGACGGAGATGATCTTGATGGCTTTGTTATTGGGCGAACAGGCACCGGTGTCGATATAGACGCTGCAGATACGCTTACTGGCGATGCCAATGTCGAGCTTGGCGATCGTGTTACGCTGTTGTCTGATGGTACCACGTGGTTTGTGACCGCGCTGGTTAACGACGCTGGCGACTGGACTGCCGCTGGCTAATAACCACTAGACAGTTAATATCAAGCCCCCTCTTCGGAGGGGGTTTTTTTTATTGACAACTTAAAAAGCTTAAGCTATAATAGTATTATGAAAGTGTGGAGCTATAGTGTATGAAGATGAAACACTTAAACAGTTCGATGAAGCTACGATAGAAATCTTGAAGACGGCCGAGATAGGGTTCGAACCTGTGATGGGAAATAGTTATTATTTGTATGAAAGAGAAAATGGAACTCATTTTATATCTCTTATAGCACCTACTGAGTGGATTACCGAAAAACAACCAAACGCATGCCGGTCCTTCATAGTGAGGCTTGAGGCAGCCCCCGCAGGAGAATGGAAAGTTCTATGATTTTACCAGTTATTGTATTGTCTGTAATATTTATTTTGGTTCACCTAATATTTATAACAGTATTTCTAATCTATATTAGAAAACGGTTTGTAAAGGTTTATGGAAGGATATTTGATTTAGAAACTCGACTCAATTATCACGCCGTTGCACTAGCAGAAAACGAACTTGTGCCGATGCCATGGGAAATCGATGAACTTGAAGACATCCAAAAAAAAATAAAGCTTGACAAAGAAGACAATGTAGTGTATATTAGAGATAGAAAGGAAGCAGAATGACCAACCTAATTAGCCCTCTCGGCAGCCGACTTGCCCTCGCAACCCTTGCTCGGCTTGAATCGCAGCGACAAGACGCATTGGCAGCTATTCAATTGTATCTGGATGCATCTGTCGGAGTGGGAGACCACTCCGATATTGTAACAGAACTGTGTAATGCCGCGAAAAGCCTCGCCGAGGCGGAAGAAGCCCTCGAGGCCTTAGAACGAAACTTTTTAGCGCCCGAGGCCCCTTCTAGTGAAGAATAAGGCGCCTTATAACATTACGATTATGGTGTCGGGCGGTTTCGATCCTATTCATGTGGGGCACGTACGAATGATATTGGCCGCGGCAGAACTAGGAAATGTCATAGTAGCGGCCAACAGCGATAAGTGGCTCATGCGCAAAAAGGGATATATATTTATGCCCTGGGACGAGCGCACCGAAATTATCAAAAGTATTCGAGGCGTTAAAAAAGTGGTAATGGTAGACGATTCTGATGGAACTGTTTGCCAGGCGCTAGAAATCTATAAGCCTACAATGTTTGGAAACGGCGGAGATCGCACAACTAAAAATACTCCGGAGAAAGAACTCTGTAAAAAGTTAGGTATCGAGATGGTGTGGCGCCTAGGCGGTGGTAAGATTCAAAGCAGTTCGGATTTGGTAAAAGATGCCAACTGGACTCCGCTACAAACAGACGACCCGGATGTTCCCAAGCCAGATAAATCAATCATTTTGAGAGGAAAAAAACATGAAAATTAATCTAGAAACGGCCCAAGACGGAGGCGCCTTTTTTGTTAGTTTCACACACGTCCGAGATGGTGAAAACTATCACGCTTTTATTCGGCTAGAAGATATTAAGTCTTGGGAATCTATAGTGGGAAGCGGCAGTCACGATAGGTCATCCAGGTGGCGCTTGAAAACTCGTGATGGAGACTGTTACTATACGTTAAGCAACTTTCATGAGATTATGACAACCACACAATGGTATCCTCGCGATGCTGATGGAAAGGGAATGGGACGCGTCGGCGACGAGCGCCTATACCGCGCGGGAGAATAGTATGAGCGCACGAAGTTCCAGCAAAGCGAAAGTTACACTGTCTCGTTTACGAGACGTATTTCTAGATTGGTTGTATGCCACCATCTTATTGATGGGGATTGCAGGCATCTTCATGATAGGAGCTGTTGCGGTAGCCACTTCTTTGAACGCGTTGAGAATGACAGGTTACCTAGATGTAGTATTTGGCTTACAGGCTATTGTAGCGATATATATTTTAATATGGCTCCCCTTGGGAGCGCTGGTCTTTTATTATAAACAGGAATAAAACCCAAACTTATGATAGGGACCTAATTAACAATAGATGAGTAGAAAAAAAATCTACGTATTAGATACCAGCGCTCTTCTAACTAATGCCTCCTGTGTGTATGGATACGGCACCAATGATTTGGTAATCCCGTTTAAAGTATTAGAAGAAATCGACAAACACAAAAAGCGTCAAGACGGCGTTGGTATTCAATCACGCAAAGCGATTCGCATTTTTGATGAGTTGCGGAGTAAGGGATCTTTATTTAATGGCGTAAGAATACGCAAAGGTCATGGCTTGCTTCATGCCTGGGGTACTGAAAATTTACGCCGTAGTGGGCTGCCGAAAGATTTAGATCCGTCTGTGCCAGACCACATGATCATTGCCACCGCCCTATCAGTTAAAAACGATCACCCGACCCGTAAAGTCATTATGGTATCGCGCGATATTAATATGCGCGTTATATGTGATTCGATTGGGCTTGAAACGGAAGACTATATTAACAATCAGATTGTAAAAGATGGGGAGAGTATTTATACCGGTTTTGCTTCGCACCTAGTAGATGATCAGATTATAGATCGGTTTTATGACGGCGAGGATATTTTTTTAGAGAAAGAGGATGGGGAGTATTATCCTAATCAGTATCTGATGTTGGTTTCTAACGCTAGCGATAAAAAAACTGCGTTGGCTCGCTTTATATCTTATTCAAGCCCTTTGAAGAGACTTGTTAAATTTAACAAGGGAGTGTGGGGAGTAAGATCCAGAAATAAAGAACAACAGTTTGCGCTGGATCTCCTAATGGACTCTCAAATTAAGCTTGTTACTCTTATTGGCAAGGCTGGATCGGGTAAAACGCTTTGTGCAATTGCAGCCGCTCTTCAACAAACCGTCGACGATTTTGTAATAAGAGGAGAGCCACACTATAGCCGAATGATAGTTTCCAGACCAGTGCAGCCATTGGGAAAAGACATAGGCTTTCTGCCAGGCACCATGGAAGAAAAAATGAAGCCATGGCTCAGCCCCATTCAAGATAACTTGCAGTTTTTAATGGGAAATGATAAAACTACTTTAGATATGTACCTAGAACGTGGTAGAATAGAAATCGAGGCTTTAACATATATTCGAGGGCGCTCTATAGCGAACGCTTTTATTATAATAGATGAAGCTCAAAACTTGACATCTCACGAATTAAAGACTATAATAACTAGAGTGGGTGAAGGAACGAAAATTGTGCTAACAGGAGACGTGGAACAAATCGATAATGTTTATGTAGATGAAACCACTAATGGGCTTACACATGCAGTTGAAAAGTTTAAGAAGTTTGAACTAGCAGGGCATATTACCCTGGAGAAAGGCGAGCGCTCTAAAGTAGCGACCTACGCCGCTAAATATTTATAGGAGAGAATAATGAATTTAGGAGAAAACCCAGACCTCAAAGAGGAAGTAGAGGTCACAAATGAGCTTAAAGAATACGTAGTACAATACGTAGGAAACAAAGTACAACCCGAAAACGGAAACGTTGATGTTGAAATGGTTGTAGAAGTGTTTTCGGAAGACTTTCCCGAGTTCTTAATGGCCGTAGCAGAGGAGAACTGGATCCGAGGATATCACCAGGCACTAGAAGATATTGAGGTGGGCCAGCAAATGGTAAACGAAGATAAAGAAGCCGAGACTACGGATGAATAGTGTTATTTCCTATATGAAAGAACAGCTTACTAAACAGAAAGAATATCATCTGTATGGGCACATTCCTGTCTTTATCAAAGACAATCATCTTTCCGACGACGTAGACATCGAAGAACTTGTCGCTGAGTTAGAATCTCGTATTCCTGTCGCATTTGTTAAGAATATTGAGGTGATATATATAGGAGAGTTCTCGGAACTAGAAGGAAGAAATGCCATTTATCTAGATGGTGCCATATACGTGTCCAGCGCCGAGCCCACCACCGAAGATATGATGGAAGATGTGATTCATGAAATTGCTCACTCCATTGAAACATCACAGGGGGCATATATATATGGAGACAATTTTCTACGACAAGAATTTTTAGAAAAACGACTCAAGCTTAAATCTATATTGGATGCTCATGACTATCAAATCCCTGAGAAATATTATCTCAATACAGAATACAGTCGACCATTTGATGAGTTTCTTTCCGACGTTGTAGGATACCCCACGTTGGTAAGTTTAACAATGGGCCTTTTTGTATCGCCATACGGCGCCACATCATTACAAGAATATTTTGCTAACGGCTTTGAGAAATACTATTTAGGTTTAGGGCGCCGTGTTAAAGAAACAAGCCCAACTCTCTATAATATCATAACGAACTTAAATACAGAAAGCGACAATGCTTAGTTGCCACATATATCATATTCAGAACTAAAAAACTGGGAGTTCTGCCCCTTTTATCACAAACTGACCTACATCGATGGCCTTAAGGCCTTCAGGGGAAATGAATATACAGCCTTTGGAAGCGTTATCCACGATATATGCGAGAAGAAGCTGCTTAAAGAAGACTTTAACCCACGCCAAACGTTTGTAGAAGGTTTCCAGAAGGAGCTGAAGACACTGGAGGACGATAAGGTGGAGTTCGACCTGGAGAGAGCCATGCAAATGGTTCCACAAGGCTTAGCGCTCCTGCCAGAGATTGAGCCGGCCCTAGAGGAATATTTCCCTGAGTATGAGATTGTGTCGAGCGAAGAAGAACTACGAGTTCCTATTAATGAACATCTTGATTTTAAAGGATTTATTGATGCTGTGGTTAAAACGCCCGATGGGAAATATCACATTGTAGATTGGAAAACAACTTCGTGGGGTTGGGATTCGCGCCGTCGCAGTGATCCTATGGTAACTTACCAACTCACCCTCTATAAATATTTCTTCTGTGAAAAGCATGGAATAAGCCCAACAAACGTAGAAACACATTTTGCGCTCCTTAAAAGAACAGCAGACAAGAATAAAGTAGAATTCTTTCGCATCACCAGCGGCGCAAAAAAAACCGAGAATGCACTTAAATTATTACACATGGCCCTTTATAATATTGGCAAACAGAGATATCTCAAAAAGCGTAGCAACTGCTTGAAATGTGCTTTCAATATGACCAAAGAGTGTCCTTAAGGAAAAAATATGACTGACAAAAAGATTAAGATTCTTACCATCAGCGATCATCCGCTGTCTCCATCCGGGGTAGGAACTCAAACGAAGTATATGATCGAAGGAATGCTGGAGACCGGGAAGTATCAGTTTCTTTCATTAGCCGGTGCTATTACGCACCCGGACCACACCCCTCAGCGCACCGAGCAATGGGGAGAAGATTGGATGATATTTCCCGTCGATGGTTATGGTACGCAAGATCAGCTTCGTGCCGCCATACACCAACTACGGCCGGACATGCTGTGGTTTATGACAGATCCCAGGTTTTATGGGTGGCTTTGGGCGATTGAAAATGAGATTCGCCCTTATATGCCGATGGTGTATTATCACGTGTGGGACAACTATCCTCATCCCCATTTTAATGCGCCTTATTATGATTCCAATGATTATATAGCCTGCATCTCTAAGGTGACTCACGATATCGTTCAGACGGTATCTCCTACGGTGAATTCTTCATATTTGCCGCACGCGGTATCACCTGAAATTTTTAAGAAGATGGGACAACAGGACAAAGAAAACTTTCGAAAAGCGCACTTAAAACATCCTGAGAGAATGGTGTTTTTCTGGAATAATCGTAACGCGCGCCGAAAGCAATCAGGAACTCTGATTTTTTGGTTTAAAGAATTCTTGGACATTGTGGGGCACGACAAGGCTAGCCTTATTATGCATACCGAGCCGAAAGATCAGCATGGTCAAGATCTAGAGCATATCGTAGCCCACCTTGGTCTAACCGACGGCCAAGTATTGCTTTCGAAAGAGCGAGTCCCCCCAGAACAGCTGGGGCTGTTGGCGGGAAGCTGCGACTGTACTATTAATATTTCCGATGCGGAAGGCTTTGGGCTCGCTACCCTAGAGTCTCTAGCCATGGAGGTGCCCATTATAGTGAACATGACGGGAGGATTACAGGAGCAAGTAACGGACGGGGAAAATTGGTTTGGGATTGGCCTGGAGCCAGTAGCAAAGGCCATTATTGGCTCACAAGATGTGCCATATATTTATGAAGATCGAATAAGCAAAGAAGACTTTGTTAATGCCCTGGTGACGTTTTATAATCTGTCGCCCGAGGAGCGCGCCGAGATGGGTCGCCTCGGCGCCGAGCACGTCCACAAGAACTATAACTTTGAGAAATATATAAAGAAATGGGATGAGGTGCTCACCAGTATTCATGAAAACGGCGGCTCGTGGGACACTCGTAAAAACTATAAACCATATGTCTTTAAGGAGATAAAAAACTAATGAAGAAGATTATTATTAAGGCGCCGGCCCTTTCCCGATCCGGATATGGCGAGCAAACAAGGTTTGCTTTGAGGGCGTTACGGCAGAGGGAAGACATTCTGGATCTTTATTTAATCAACATACCATGGGGCGCGACCGGTAATATTGTTGAGCAGACCGAAGAACGGGCATGGTTAGAATCTCTAATGGCCAAACACAATGCTCATGTAGCCGGGGGTGGTACGTACGATGCGTCTTTGCAGGTAAGCATTCCCAACGAGTGGGAGCCCATGGCCCCTGTCAATATTGGATTTACAGCCGGAATAGAAACGACCAAGGTGGCGCCGGAATGGATTGTTAAAGGCAATCAGATGAATCGTATTTTTGTAGTTTCCAATCATTCAAAGAACGTGTATCAAACGACAACGTGCTCCGTCAGTGAAGATAAAACAGGGAAAGTAATCGATAACTATAACCTACAGCGCCCCATTAATGTGACCAGCTACGCCATTCGAAAGGCCGACCCGGTACCAATAGAAGACGTTAGCTTAGATTACGACGTCAACTTTTTATGTGTTTCTCAGTGGGGCCCCCGTAAGAATTTCTCTCAAACTGTTCGTAGGTTTTTAATAGAGTTCCAGCACGAAGAGGTAGGCTTGATTGTTAAAACCAACATAACAAGCGATAGTGTGATGGATCGTCGAGGCACAGAGATGCGCTTAAAGGGTCTTCTACATGAATTTCCTGAAAGAAAATGTAAGGTTTATATGATTCATGGATCAATTTCTGAGGGAAATCTGGCATGGTTATACACTCATAAGAAGGTTTTGGCTTTAATCAATATTGCCCACGGAGAAGGATTTGGGCTCCCGCTGTTTGAAGCGGCTTGTCATGGGCTCCCGCTGGTGACGATTGCGTGGGGAGGACAAGCGGACTTTATTTATGCCCCGAACAAAAAGGGGAAAATGCGGCCGCATGTCGCGAAGGTGGATTACACACTCCAGCCAGTCCAGCCCGAAGCGGTTTGGAACGGCGTCATACAACCAGATTCGATGTGGGCGTACCCAGATGGAGACAGTTATTGTCGCGCCCTCCGAGAGGTATACAAAAACCCGGCGCGGTTTAAGTCCCAGGCCAAGAAACTTCAGAAACACATTTTAGCCAATTTTACAGAAGAGGAAATGTATGATGATGTGCTTACTGCTTTTTGGCCAGAAGACGTATGGGGCCCCATTGAGGAGGCGTCTGAATATGTGGATCTAGAAGGGTGGCTAGTAAATTTGGATACGGAGGTTCATGATTAATGAAGATTGGATTTATAGCAGATTTTTTCGTAGAAGAAATCCATGGGGGCGGCGAACTCAACAACGAAGAACTCATACGTCTGTTATCTGAATCCGACCACGACGTTTTAAAGATAAAAAGCGATCGCTGTATAGCCGGCGCCTTTGGTCATTTTGAAGAGAATGGTTATAATCATTTTATTGTAGCAAACTTCGCCGGCCTTCCTGAAGAAGCCAAACAGCGTCTTATGAAGAAAAAGTATATTATTTACGAACACGATCATAAGTACTTACCAAACAGAAATCCTGCGACCTACCCTAATTTTTTAGCACCCAAAGAGGAACTGGTCAATGTGGATTTTTATACAAACGCGATAGCAGTCGTATGCCAGTCAACATTCCACAAAGATATAGTCCAGAACAATTTAGGACTTGATAATATTATTAGCGTAGGGGGTAATCTGTGGCCAGCGGAAATCTTAGATTATCTAGCTGAGATGGCGCAGGTTGAAAAGAAGCCGACTACCGCAGTTATGTCGTCTCCCATACCACACAAAAACACGTCCGACGCTCTTCGATTTTGCACCCTCAAGAAGATGCCTTATGAGCTAATCCCCTCATTACCCTATCGAGATTTCTTAGAGCGCCTAGGCAAAAATGAAGCGTTTGTGTTCTTTCCTAAAACACCAGAAACCCTATCTCGTATTGTAGTTGAGGCGCGGATGATGGGGGTTAAAATCATTACTAATAAGTTAGTGGGAGCCACAAAGGAAGAATGGTTTAAGCTTAAAGGAACAGATCTTGTAGAGCAAATGCGCACTCTGCGCCCGCAAATACTCAAAACCATCGTAGACTTATTGCATGACTAATCGTTTTAAAGTATTCATTCCTTTTTATAATGTGGAAAAGTGGATAAAAAAGACAATTCGCAGTGTTAAGAGACAAAACTATAAAAATTTTGAGTGTATATTGGTTGATGATATGTCAACTGATAATTCGGTAGAGATTGCACAGCAGGAAATCGAGAACGATAATAGATTTAGATTAATAAAAAACACAGAGAAAAAATTTGTATTAAAGAATTTATGTGACGCGATAAAAGACTTTGCACCAGACGAAGAAGATATCATAGTTGTGGTAGATGGTGATGATTGGTTAGCTAAAGCGGATGTTTTATCTTATTTAAATAATGTTTATGAAAGTCAAGGATGTTGGCTAACATATGGGAGTTATATTGAGCATCCTTCTATGATAAGGGGAAAATTTGCTAAGAAAATACCTGACGAAATAGTACAAGATAATAAAATTAGAGAGTACCCATGGGTCACCGGTCACCTACAAACCTTTAAGTATGGTTTGTGGAAAAAATTAGATAAAAAACGATCTTTTACGGAACCGAATAATCCCGATAGTGATCATCATTTTATGTATTGCTGGGACTTGGCTTGGATGATCCCGTTGGTAGAATTGGCCGGCAAAAAAAGCTTCTACACACCAGAAATATTGTATGTTTATAACAGGGAAAACCCACTAAATTGTGATAAAATTAAACACCAACAACAACTTTTAGTTGAACAAAAGGTGCGCAATATGGTGAAATATGAGCCCCTAAAGAGATTTTAAAAAAATGAAAAATGTATTAATTACCGGTGGTAGTGGTTTTCTAGGTTCTCATATAACTAAAAAATTAGTTGATGATGATGCTGTAGAAAATATTGTGATTGTTTCCACAACGATTAGGTTTTATACCTCTTTTAAGTATTTGAATATAGAGTCAAAAAAAATTAGTTTTGTTAAAGGGGACGTGCGCGATTATAGCTTCTTACAAGGTCTTTTTAATGAGTACGAATTTGATACTGTGATACATCTAGGGGCGCTATCTGAAGTTAGGAAGTGCCAAGAAAATGCAAAATTAGCTTATGACACAAATGTAGGTGGCACTGTGAACCTATTAGAGGTAATTCGCTTATTTGGCACCGTTAAGGCTGTTGTTGTCAGTAGCTCTGATAAAGCATATGGCCAGTGCGATCTTCCTTACAAAGAAACAGATCCTTTAGCTGGGAAAGCAATATATGAAGTGTCGAAGTCGTGTCAAGATATGATTGCTCAGTCGTATTATAATAATTATGATATACCAGTTGTTGTAACGCGTTGTTCTAATTTATATGGTGTCGGCGATAGTAATTTTTCTAGAATTATTCCAAACACTGTTAGAAGAATCCTTAATGGAAAATCACCAGTTATTTGGCGCGGGAGCGAAGAATCAATTAGAGAATATCTACATGTAGATGATGCAACGCGCGCTTATTTGAGTTTGATTAAAAATATCGATGTAACCAAAGGGAATGCGTATAATATAGGTAGCGGCGAAAAAACAAGCGTTAAGAACTTGGTTGAAAAACTAATAAAAATTGCCGATGTGCCCGTGGATATAGACTACCCTGAAAAGGGATTTCCAGAGATTAAGCATCAGTATTTAGACTCTTCGAAAATAAAGAAAGATACTGACTGGCGTCCGATTGTTAAACTAGATGATGGCCTGATGGACACAATCGATGGCTATAAAAAAATATTTAGGGAGGGCTCCGGCAATGATTAAAAGATGTAGCAGGGAATACGTTTTAAATTTAATCGATAGCAATCCAGAGTGGAATGTTTTAGATTTAGGTTCCGGCGCGGATGGGTGGACCCGGGCGAATGTCTATGCTGATATAGTAGACTATGTTGAAAAATACCCAGATAAAAAATTTGTGAGGACACTCGCTGATGAAACGCCTTTTAAAGATAAAGAGTTTGATTTTGTTGTTGCAAACCATCTTGCTGAACACGTACCGGATCCGCAAAAATTTTGTAAAGAACTGGCTAGGATAGGCAAAAGGGGTTATATAGAAGTGCCTACCCCGTTTTTCTGTAATATTGTAAGTGGCAATTCTAATCCCCCTCCACATGGTCATCTTTGGTGGGTTACATATGATGATGATAACGACAAATTGGTTTTTAAACCGCGGCTAGCTGTGACCAAAGAGTTTGTAATGCCGCCGGATACAACGTTACTTATCCCATTCTTTTCAGAAAGCATGGTGACTGGTATTTATTTTGAGAATGAAATAGAATTAGAAGTGAGAAAAGCTATTTTTACGTATCATTTTGGTAATAGTGACGGAACTGTTACTTATGACTTTTCAGGTACCGAACAGGATATTGTAAGCGCCGGACCGCCGCCGGCAGAAAGGTGGCCTATTTGGATTACAGATAGGGAAATTTGGGAAAAAACAAAGAGCGTCGTTTTAAAGAGGCAGTTTGATCGATTCATTGTAAAAGAGAAATGAATGAGTTATTCTTTTGAGCACATATTAAATAAGCACAAGGGAGAGGTTTGTATCGTTGCGCTACATGGTTCGAGCTTGGATCCCCACAAAGAGCAAATAGAAGACCTACAAAAAGAAAACAAGGCTATTAGAATATCCACCAACGAATGGTTTAATTATTTTTCTGAAAAGCCGGACTATTGGATAGTATCTAATGGCGAATTCACAATCAAAGCGTCGATTGATAGAGATCATATATGGGACAGCAGAGGATATCCGCACAACGTCTTTAATGAGCAAGATGTATTTTTGATTTATAATAAGACAGCAGATCTTACCAATCCAGAGTTTATTAAAGAAAACTTAAAATGCGACTATCATGCATTTGATTCAAAACACTTCAAGGGACATTCATGTAAACAGATCCTAAATAATTTTAGAGATCATTACACAAAAAATAAAAATTTAAATTATTGCGATTATGGAAAGAATCCCCAAATGTGGCAGAAACCTAATGTTGCAGGTTTCCCGCCTTGGTTTCAGCAAATACATGGAAAAATTGCTCAAGCATGGGATCCACAAGAAAAGTGTTGCGCGAATATGGGGGAAATCACCTTTCAAGAGAAGCTACAGGGGATCTCTGGACACAGCCGGCATATGGGCCCGGGCCAAACGGTAGGACTAATGGCAATTGCATATGCAGTTATGATGGGCTGCAGCAAAATATATGTGGCCGGTTTAGACCTAGATTATTCATTGGGATATGCCGGTTCCATCAACGGCACTAAGGATATCCCAAACATTGGAAATATTGGTCACTGGAAGTATGTGTTTAAAGATTTCTTGCTAGACGACATGCGAATATTAAACGAGAGCGCCGAATTATTAGGAACAAAAATTATTAATTTAAACAAAGAGGCGTGGTATAATGAATTCGAAAAGGGAGATCTAGAAAAATGATCCACACATTTGTAATAGCAGAGATAGGCATCAATCATAATGGAGACATGAATGTTGTCAAGGAGTTGATTGATGCGGCCCACGATAGTGGCTGCGATGCAGTTAAGTTTCAAAAAAGAACTTTAGAGCTGGTATATTCCAAGGAGGAGCTGGACAAGCCTCGTGAAAGTCCGTGGGGGAGTACCAATAGAGATCAAAAGCGCGCCCTAGAGCTTACTAGAAAAGATTATGATGAAATTAATCGATATTGCCAAGTAAAGGGAATTGAGTGGTTAGCATCTGCGTGGGACCTGGAGAGTCAAAGATTTCTAAGGCGGTACGATTTAAAGTATAATAAGGTAGCTTCTGCTATGCTAACATATCGCGAGTTGCTAGAAGAAATAGCTAGCGAAAATAAGTACACTTTTATGTCAACGGGCATGAGCACCTTGGAACAAATTGATATAGCGGTACAAATCTTTACTGAAGCCGGCTGCCCGTTCGAACTTATGCACACCAACAGCACTTACCCTATGCAGCCACAGGATGCAAATTTGCGTGTTATGGGCTCCCTTGAGAACAGATACCAGTGCAACGTGGGCTATAGTGGCCACGAGTCCGGCATTATAGTTAGCTGTGCTGCGGTGGCCCGAGGCGCCACGTCTTTGGAACGTCACATCACACTTGACAGGGCTATGTATGGTTCAGACCAGGCTGCTTCGTTGGAAATAGCCGGCTTACGACGCCTTGTAGGATACGTAAGAGACATAGAGAGCGCGCTTGGAAGCCCAACAAAAAGAGTCATGGAGACAGAGGTCCCCATAGCCAAGAAACTTCGCAAGCACAACACACTATGAAAGAGGCACTACATGCTTTAATTCCTGCGCGCGGCGGAAGTAAAGGGGTGCCGAAAAAAAACATAAAGCGCCTTCACGGTCATCCGCTCCTGGCTTATTCAATAATTGCGTGTAGACTCTCTGATAACATAGATCGCATCATAGTATCTACAGATGATAAAGAAATAGCCAGTATAGCTTTGAAATATGGCGCGGAGGTTCCTTTCGTGCGCCCTGCAGAGCATGCATCTGATAGTGCCACCGATAAGGACGTCATAAAGCATTATTTTGATCAGGTGAGCGGCTCCGAGGTAGCCTATATTAGGCCGACCACGCCGCTTAGAGAGCCTGCCAAATTGGATGAATTCATTGAGTTATATTATGAGAGCATGAGGGCGAAAGCTACCGGGGTGCGCTCCATGCATATATTACCAGAATCTCCATACAAAATACTAAAAATAAGTAAGTCTGGCAAATGTCAGGGGTTTTTTAGAAGCTATAAGGGTAATAAAAATTATAGCAATTTGCCACGCCAAGTGTTTCCTGCCGCCTATCAACCGAATGGATATATCGATATAATTAAAAAAGAAACAATTCTGGGTGGTACGACATTTGGTAATCACACATTACCGTTTATAACCAATTTTGTATTAGAAGTTGATACACAAGATCAGTTTGATCTATTGCAATATAAACTAAAGTCCGATAATCACGTTTTGTCGGAAGAGCTTGATAAGTGGATATGATTAGCACCAAACATAGAAATATATCTGATAGTTATAAACTAGAATATGGCGCCCTAAACCATAAGAGGCATGCCCTGGAAAGCCGTGCAAACGAACATCAACAGCCAGTAGAGTGGCATAAAGCAAAAGATTTTTATGTTATAGACAAAAATGAAAATAGATGGATTGATATGACTGCGGGAATATTTGCAGCAAACGCAGGACACGCCAATCCGGCTATTAAAGAGGCGATTAAGAAACAGCTAGATGACGATCTGTTATTTGCTTATCAATACATCACAGAGATTCGTCACAAGTTTGTTAAAAAATTGATTGATGTTTCGCCTTCTAACTTTGAGAAGACTGTTTTGGTTAATACGGGGTCCGAAGCCACCGATATTGCATATAAATTAATAAAATTGTGGGCTACGAAGAATAAGAAAAAGTACATTATAGTATTCGAGGGAAGCTATCACGGGAGAGTGCTGAGTTCAGATCTTTTGTGTGGGTCCAAAGATGCCAGCAAATGGTCGTCAGTAAACGATGAAGATGTAGTCTTTATTAAATTTCCGTATTCCGATGGGACTGATTTTGACCCGTCAGTCCTCCCTCCGGCAGATCAAATCGCCGCGTTCTTTTTGGAAACCTATCAAGGGTGGGGGGCGTGCATGTACCCACAAAAATATATTCAGGATCTTTATAAGTTTGCGAGAGACAACAACTCTCTTGTATGCTTTGATGAAGTGCAATCGGGGTTTTATCGCATGGGCACCCTTTATGGATACATGACATATGGAGAAAATATAAAACCAGACCTGATATGTCTTGGAAAAGGAATCTCTTCATCATTGCCTGTAGGTGCCGTGTTGGGTTCCAAGGAATTGATAGACATAGATCTTAATGCGAATTTGAGCAGCACCCATGGCGGAAATGCTTTATGCTGCGCAGCAGCATTGGCCAATCTACAATTCTTGACAGATGAAGGATTCCAAAGAGATTTTCAAGAGAGATGTAAGCTGTTTGAAAAAAGAAGTAAAGACCTTCTTAAATATCTGCCCGTAACTGCGGTCAATACGCGAGGAATGGTTACCGGGCTGATTTTTGAAAGCGGCGAGATAGCCACCTCTATTGTCAAAGATTGTATTGTCAATGGGGTTTTGCCGGTATATACTTCCCGGGAATCGATTAAGCTTGGCCCCCCTTTGACCATAACACCAGATGCAATCGAAGAAGCTTTTGATGTTATAGAAAGCTGCATAGCAAGAAGTGAGTAAAACTTCACTTAAGTCTAGCGATTACCTAAAGGTAACATACTCAGAAGAGCGCGCACCTTATGGGGAGTATCCTCTTTTGTTTGCAAAGCACCTCATTGCTAAACACTACAAAGGACCAGGAAAAATATTAGACCTAGGGTGTGGCCGGGGTGATTATCTAAAAGCATTCAGAGACCTCGGATTAGAAAGTTATGGAACCGACATGTCATCAGAGGCTCCAAAATTTGTAGAGAACATCCCAGTTGTGGTGGCAGATTTAGAAAATGACGACTTGCCATTCCCGGAGATTAAATTTGATTTTGTTTTTAGCAAGTCGGTTATCGAACACATGAGAGATCCGATGAAGTTGCTTGAATATTCTTATCAGCAATTGAAGCCGGGAGGCACCGCAGTAATTCTAACACCTAGTTGGGAGCACAATTACAAAGGGGCGTTTTATATTGACCATACTCACGTGACTCCATTTACTAGGATGTCGCTTGAAGACGCTTTAAAAATAGCAGGGTATGAAAATGTTAATGTATATTATTTTTACCAGTTGCCAATTTTGTGGAAATTCCCCTGGCTAAAGATCTTTTCAAAATTGCTATCTTATTTGCCTATCCCCTACAACCCCTTAAACAAAGTACCATGGAGCGTTTCCAACAAAATAAATAAACATATTAGATTTTCCAAAGAGGTAATGCTTTTAGCGGTAGCTAAAAAATGATAAAAAATATTAGGCACACTGGCATAGTGGTTAACAATATTGATCGATCATTAGAGTTCTATTGTGACATGCTGGGTTTTGAGATAAAAAAAGATAATCTTGAAAGTGGAGAATATCTCGATTTATTTTTGGACTTAAACGACGTGAAGGTTCGGACTGTTAAGATGAGTCTTAAAAATCAAGACATGATAGAACTTCTCTGTTTTCAAGATCCTCATAGAAAAAGCGGCACCGCCATCGGAATTAATAATATTGGCTGCACCCACGTGGCATTAACAGTAGAAAACTTGCAAGATACTTATGAAGCGTTGGCGGGAGGGGGCGTAAGATTTAATAACCCCCCCACTCTATCTCAAGATGGCAAAGCAAAGGTGGCGTTTTGTCAAGATCCGGATGGCACGTTTGTAGAATTGGTAGAAGAAATGTCATGAAAATAGGGATAATCCAAGGTCGTTTGTCCCCGCCTGTTGAAGGGTTCCAAGAATGCCCGGCTGATTGGGAGAGAGAGTTTAAACTTTTGCCCGAGCTGGGGCTAAACCATATAGAGTGGATAGTCACAAAAGAATCGTTTAATGCCAATCCCATCTTTACTATAGACGTGTCTGGATACCCTATTAGTTCTATTTGTGCCGATAACTTGGTAGATGGCAAGATCACAGACAAAGAATATCTTTATAGCAATCTGCTTCCACTATGCGAGGCGGCCACAAGGAACGGGATTGATAATATTACAATTCCTCTTTTAGAAGACAGCAGCGTAGTAAACACAACAACCAGACAAAATTTATGTGCTCTGATGGCTGAAATAATTGATCAGTACAAGTCGTTAAATTTTTTGTTTGAAGCAGAGCTTCCTGCCAACCACTTAGAAGAGATATTATCATTGTCGGACCGATGCTATGTTACATATGACACGGGAAATATAACCTCTTGTGGGTTTAAGCATATCGAGTATTTGAAACAAATATTTGATCGCGTAAAAAATGTACATTTGAAAGACCGAACCTATGACGCACAAACAGTCGCACCAGCGACGGGCGATACAAACTTTAAACAAATATTTCACTTTTTGAAAAAAAACGGGTATAATGGATTATACACGCTGCAAACTGCCCGGGGCAAGTTTGGCGATGAAATAAATACAATCAAGGAACATAAAAGAATTATGGAGGCTTTATACAATGAAAAATCTATTTGATTTAACCGGCAAGACGGCTCTAATCACGGGCGCTGGTGGCCTGCTTGGACCCAAGCATGCCGAGGCAATAGTAGAATACGGCGGGACTGTGATTTTAACAGACCACCACCTAGATCGTGCGGTAGAGAAGGAGCAGCAGATAAATGAAAAGTATGGAGCCGGGTCTGCGGTGGCATATCACATGGATGTGTCGGATCCCTTGTCAGTCAAGGCAGTCGTAGAGCATTGCGGTAAAATTGACATTTTGATTAATAACGCCGCAAAGGACCCAAAAGTAAAAAAAGAATCCGGCCTGACGCCGGCTAGCCGGTTTGAAACGATGACTCCCGAGTATTGGTTTCAGGGGGTCGATGCCGCTATGAATGGGACATTCTTCTGCTCTCAGGCTGTCGCGAATAAGATGCTAGAAAACGGCGGCGGCGTCATATTAAATATATCGTCAGACCTCGGAGTCATTGCACCAGATCAACGTCTGTATAGAAAAGACGGATTATCAGAGGAAGAACAAAACGTGAAGCCAATTACGTATTCTGCTGCTAAATGGGCCATCGTCGGAATGACAAAATACCTTGCTGTTTATTTTGCCCAGAAAAATATCAGAGTAAACTGCTTAAGCCCAACTGGGGTGTACAATAATCACCCAGAGAACTTTGTTAAAAAGCTCTCCAACATTATTCCTATGGGCCGTATGGCAGATATAGACGAGTACAAGGGCGCGATTGTATTTCTGTGTTCTGACGCCAGCACCTATATGACTGGCGAGAATCTGGTTATTGATGGAGGCAAATCGGTATGGTAAAATTTGTTCCCAAGGGTTGGGGCTGGGAACGCTGGATCGTCAACAAGGAGCAATATTGTGGAAAGTTGTTATATTTCAACAAAGACAAGCGCTGCTCGTGGCATTACCACAAGGTAAAGGACGAGGTGTTTTATCTTCAATCGGGGAAAATGGTTGTTAAATATTCTGATGAAGATGATTTGGAAAAAGCGCAGAAACTGATTTTAAAACCGGGCGACAACTTTCATGTTTATATTGGTCTCCGTCATCAGATGATAGCACTAGAAGATTCAGAGTTATTTGAGTTTTCCACACAGCATTTTGATGAAGACAGTTATCGCATTAAAAAGGGGGACTAAGGTGAAAACCAGAAAGCCCAAAATAAATTTATATGATAGTCTGATGACCGCCAAGAACTTTAAAGAAGGCAACTGGAGCTTAACAGGAGCCCCCCAGATGCCAAAAAGAGTGCTATGGGAATATTTGGGCGGCATTCAAGACTGTGCGATATCGGCAGCAGAAGCTCCAAAAGAAGAAACGCTAGTAACGGTTTTTACCGATAAAGACTTTGTTTCGCCGTATGTGGATAGTGTAAAGAGCAAATATAAAATTGCTTTTGTAAACGAATGCCGCACCGTTCATCCGTTTGCTTATAAGTGGATTACTCAGTTTGAAGACAAATTTGATTACATATTCACTCACGACGAAGAACTTTTGAAGCGCGCTCCCAAGTACATAAAAATCGCAGGACCAGGGACTACGTGGATTGACGATAGCATGACAGAGATGTACCCCAAGAGCAAACTAATATCTCATATCGTGTCTACCAAACAATGGTGCCGCGGCCACAAACTGAGACACATCATAGCTCATGCGATTCAAGGCAAATATCAAGTAGATCTGTGGGGCTCTGCTTTTGAACCGTTTGAGGACAAAAGAGTACCTCTTAAAGATTATCATTTCAGCATTACTATAATGAACGCTAAGCATGATAACTACTTTACGGAAACGCTTGTTGATACGTTTCGATGCGGGACAGTTCCTATATTTTGGGGCTGCGACAACATTGGAGACTATTTTAATGCCAAGGGTATTTTAAAGTTTAACACGGGGCCTGAACTGTTTGAGATTCTAAAAGATTTAACCGAAGAGAAATATTATAGCATGTTGGGGCCAGTGAAAGAGAACTATGAAATTGCCAAAAAATATGTTAATGTAGATGATAGATTGATAGACGGCATTATGGAAACAATAGAAGCGGAAGACAATGAGTAGAAAATATTTACCCACCTTATCAGAACTAATAGATCGGTTGTCTATTGTGCAGCTTAAGGAGGTGTTTATTTCCGAGAACAAGCAAGAATATGCACAGGAAATAAAAGATATTTGTCACGATATCGACATGCTTCTCCCAAAAGCAAAAGACCTTGATGCCCAGTTGATTAGGGCGGTCGTAGTGTTATCACAAATGAATTTGCACATATGGCATAATGAATCAAACTATCGAAAAGGGATTAAGGATGGCAATAATCTTGAATTAACACACGGCCTTAATGGAATTAGAAATACGGCAAAAAATAAAATTCAAGAAGTCGTTGGAGGTAGAAAAGACTATAAAATCGACTGTTTGGCAGCAGAGTTTAAAGATTGGGAGATTAGCTGGGATGACGTTTAAAAAATATTATGAATACTATTTGACCCTACATCAAAATAAAACAAACCGGCGCCTGCATATTATAGGACAATGCGTTACACTATTAACATTGGCAGGAGCTCTCCTTTTAAAGTCTTGGCTCCTTTTGCTGCTGACACCGGTAGTGGTTTATCCATTCGCGTGGACTGGGCATCTGTTTTTTGAGAAAAACACCCCCGCTGCATGGTCAAAGCCGTTATGGGCTAAGGCATGCGACTGGGTTATGTTAAAGGATATTATTACAAGAAAGCTGGAATGGTAGAATGAAAATATTAATCACCGGCGGAGCCGGCTACATAGGGAGCGAATTAGTTAACTATTTTATTAACGATCATGAAGTAGTTGTACTAGACAACCTCATGTATGACCCCACGTCACTGCTCAGATATACTAGTCACCCCAATTTTACCTTTATTAAGGGCGATGTGCGCAACACTAAGCTGCTTGAAGTCCTTATGCTGGACTCAGACATCATTATCCCCTTAGCGGCCCTTGTGGGCTTTCCCCTGTGCGATGAGGACCCTCGTGCTGCGGTAGAGATCAACTACGAGGCGAACCAATGGATCGCCGACAACAAGAGACCCGACCAGCGAGTGGTCTATCCCTGTACAAATTCAGGCTATGGAACCAGCGAGGACGGTATTGTACGCACCGAAGAGTCCCCTCTCAACCCAGTGTCTTTATATGGACGAACAAAGGTAGACGCAGAAGAGGCCTTTCGAAATGCAGAAAACTGCGTAACGTTTCGACTAGCTACGGTTTATGGGCCTTCAACTCGAATGCGTACAGATCTTCTTGTTAATAACTTTGTTCTCCGAACGCTGCGCGACCGCATCCTGGTGCTTTATGAATGTGAGTTCATGAGAAACTATGTGCATATTTTTGATGTATGCAAGGCGTTTAAATTCGTCTTAGAAAACTGGGAGACATGCCGGGGAGAAACCTACAATGTTGGTAACGATGCCTTGAATATGAACAAGCTCCAGCTGGCACAAACGATCCAGAGGATACTACCCCTAGAAATAATTCGTGCAGAATATACTACCGATCCGGATACGCGTGATTATATTGTGAGCAGTGATAAAATATATAAGAAAGGATTCAGTTGCGACTATAACCTGGACGAAGGCATTCGACAACTAATAAAGACATATGCGATAATTGAGTCTCCATGGTATGCCAATTATTAGGGGATTGTTATGAGCCAGCTAGACGTTTTATTTGTGCATCCCAACAGCGCTGCTATCATTTATCAAAAGCTGAGTGAGACGTATTCGGCGATTGAGCCGCCAATTTGGGCGGCTTTGATGGCAAATCATACACGCAGCAAGGGGCACTCAACAGACCTCTTAGATTGCGAGGCTGAACGCCTTACTATCGATGAAAGCGCCCAGCGCATTATTGAACAAGATGCCAAACTGATCGCAGTAGTGGTTTATGGGCAACAGCCATCTGCCTCCACACAAAACATGCATGGGGCCTCGTTGCTGTGCAAAAAGCTCAAAGAGCACAATCTTGATTCTAAAATATTGCTCCTGGGTCTGCACCCTTCTGCTGTGGCCCGGCAGACCATTACACACGAGGTGGCTGATTTTGTCTGCCAAGGCGAGGGTCCTTATACTATAACTGGGCTTCTGAATGTTGATATGAATAAGACATCTGATCTGGAAAAGGTCCCGGGTCTTTGGTATCGCGACAATGGCCACATTAAATGTACAAAGCCGGCACCGATTATAAATCAAGAAGATTTGGAGTTTGAACTTCCCGGGATGGCTTGGGATTTACTTCCGATGGACAAATATCGCACATCCAATTGGCATGCGATGAGCAACAATAACGAACGCACTCCTTTTGCCTCTCTGTATACAAGCCTAGGATGCCCATTTCAGTGTAGCTTCTGCTGCATTAATGCGCCCTTCGGGAACAACAACGTTGAAAATTGGGACTATGGGCGTAATAAGTTTAGGTTCTGGAATCCTGAGTATATCATTAAGGAGTTTGACGAGATCGATAAAAGGGGAATTCGGAACGTCAAGCTAGCAGACGAAATGTTTGTATTAAATCAGTCGCACTTCTTGGGGCTGTGCAACCAGATTATAGATCGTAATTATGATTTTAATATTTGGGCGTATGCTCGTATCGACACCGTTCGAGAGGAATATCTCAAACCCCTTAAAGACGCCGGCGTAGAATGGCTAGCGCTCGGCATTGAATCGGGGAATACGGTTGTCCGGAAAGATGTAATAAAGGGCAAATTTACTGACGTTAATATTCGAGACCTGGTCCAAAAGATTAGAGACGCAGGAATTAACGTGATTGGTAATTACATCTTCGGCCTCCCAGAGGATAATTTAGACACGATGCGGGACACTCTGGATTTGGCTATGGATTTAAATTGCGAATTTGCTAATTTCTATTCGACGATGGCCTATCCGGGATCTCGGCTATATTTGGATGCCCTCCTGCACAATTGGGAACTTCCAAAGACTTACGTCGGATATTCCCAGCATTCCTATGAGACACAGCCGCTCCCCACTAAGCACATATCAGCGGCTGATGTATTAAGATTTAGAGACAACGCGTTTAATGAATATTATCAAAATGAAAATTATTTGTCTTTTATCAAAAAAAAGTTTGGTCAAGCCACATATGATGATATAATACAAATGACCAAGCATACTCTTAAACGGAGGCTGTTGGAGGACTAATGTATACAAAGGAAGAATTAATAGAATTCGAAAACGATATTGCAGAAAGCTTTAACAACGCCGAAATCAAGGCTCCGGTGCATTTATATAATGATAACGAAGAGCAAATGATAGAGGTGTTTCGAAAACACAAGATAGGTCCGGAGGATTGGGTTCTGTGTTCGTGGCGTAGCCATTATCAGTGTTTGTTAAAGGGTGTTCCAAAGGATGAGCTGAAAGCAGCCATTTTGGAGGGGCGTTCTATCTCACTCTGTTTTAAGGAACATCGGGTTCTGTCGTCTGGTATAGTTACCGGAGTGCTTCCTATTGCGACAGGCATCGCGCTAGATATTAAGCGAAAAGGCGGTACAAATAAGGTTTATTGCTTCATGGGGGAGATGACGTCCGAGACGGGAATGGCTCATGAGTGTATTAAATATGCGCGGAATCATGAGCTGCCGATTCATTTCATAATCGAAGATAATGGGAAATCGGTTTGTACAGACACCCGGGCGACATGGAACCAAGAGGTTTTAACCTTTGAGGGTGTTAACGATGAATATGTAACGTATTACAAGTACAACTTGGACAAATATCCACATGCCGGCGCAGGAATAAGAGTGCAGTTCTAATGGGAAAGTACTTTGACGAATTAAGGCGCTCTATGGAATATTTGGGGAAGCAACCTGATACAATGTTTTTGGGCCAAGCAGTAGAATACAAGGGTACCGCAATGACTAATACGCTGGTAGATGTCCCCAGAGAGAAGCTTTTAGAAATGCCGGTGGACGAAGAAATGCAGATGGGAATTACTAATGGTCTTGCTGTTGCTGGAACTGTTCCTGTTAGTATATATCCTCGCTGGAACTTCCTTTTGTTGACCATGAACCAGCTCATCAATCATTTAGATAGAATGCCTCAGTTTTCACATGGAGAATATGTTCCTAAAGTTATTATTAGAACCGGGATTGGTTCCGAGCGACCTCTGCATCCTCAAGCACAACACGTGGGCGACTTTACTGGGGGGTTGCGTCTTATGACGACCAACATAGAAATAGTTCGTCTTGAAGAGCCAGAAGATGTTTTTCCGGCGTATGAGCGTGCATATTGCAGGAAAGATGGAAAAAGCACCATCATTGTGGAATATGGCGACTACTATGGAGAAAAATAACCTTTAAGTGGCGTATGAATACAATAAAGAGCATAACCGAGTCCACCAAAATTAATGATCTGAAGACTATTACTCTCGATATATTTAAGGATTATAGGGGAGAAATATGGACAGTATATTCCGATATATATACCGATTTAAAATTTGTGGCCGATAAAGTAACAATATCTAGACTTGGAGTGCTCAGGGGCTTCCATGGTGATCCTCATACAGCAAAGCTTATAACGTGTTTGAGCGGGCAATTTCAATTGGCAGTTGTCGATACCCGCAAGAATTCAAAAACCTATGGGAATGTGGAGACCTATTTAGTTTCTGATAACGAGCCAATGGTTGTAATCGTACCAGCTGGCTGTGTTAATGCACATTTGTGTTTGTCCGATAAGTGTGTTTTTTATTATAAATGGTCTGAACACTATAAAGAACCCGAAGAACAGGTTACAATAGCCTGGAACGATCCCGACATAAATGCAAATTGGCTTATTGAAAGTCCAATTTTGTCGGATAGAGATAAAAAGGGCTGCCCTTTGAAAGGAATAGAGCTGTGAAGATCCTGAATAATGAAGAACCAGAAGGGCCACAGGTCGATCCAAGCAGGGCGCCTGAAATTAAATATCCACTAGCTAAGGAAACCATCAACAAAAAGGATATTGATGATCTTTGCGATTGGCTTAAGACATATCCCAGGCTTACAAAGGGCAATTTAACACCAGAAGTGGAAAAAAAGTGGGCCGAATTTATTGGAACTAGATTTGCTGTTTTTAATAATTCTGGTTCTTCCGCCAATCTGTTGATGATCTATGCCGCGATGATGGCCGGTAAAATAGAAAACAAAAAAATAGTCGTCCCATCTGTGGGTTGGGTGACCACCATTGCTCCCGCCATTCAATTTGGTTTAGAGCCGATAATGGTTGAAGCAGACAAAAAAACCTACGGAATTGACTTAGACGAGCTAGAAAAGATCTGCAAAAAGGAGAATCCCGACGCAGTTATTTTTGTTCAGGTTCTTGGCGTTCCGCACCATAGAGAAAGGATCCTACAGCTTAAAGAAAAATATGGTTTCTTTTTAATGGAAGATGCTTGCGCAGCATTGGGCGCATCTTATGCTGACGGAGCCAAGGTTGGAACAGTTGGCGATATGTCTTCGTTTTCTTTTTATTTCGGACATCAATTATCTACGATTGAAGGAGGAATGGTTAATACAAATGATTGGGAACTCCAACAGACTTTATTAATGTTGCGGAGCCATGGATGGGGCAAGGACCTTGATCCTAATGCTTACGAGGCCATGATCAAGGGATATCAAGTAGACGATTTTCATAAACCTTTTACCTTTTTTATGCCCGGGTTTAATTTAAGATCAACCGACCTGCAGGCCTTTTTGGGTATAAAACAAATTGAACGCGCCGAGTGGGTTGCTAAAAAAAGAAATCGAAATCATCTGCAATATGCAGCAGAACTAGAGGGGTGTGTAGAATTTCAGGATTGGGGCGATAATAATCCAGTTTCCATTTCGTTCGGGGCGCTAGCTAAAAGCACAGAACACAGAAAAGAAATTGTTAAAAGACTGGTTGAGAATGGAATTGAGACGAGAATCTTTAGCGCTGGCAATCTCGGGCGCCATCCATTCTGGGCTGACCTGTATGGCGAATTTAAGGCCCCCATGAGCGACAGGGTCCACTCTACGGGATTCTTTTTGCCAAACTACCCTGAACTACTCCCACGCGAGATAAGCTTCATCTGTGACACGGTGAGAGGCTGACATGAAAATCTTGGTGATAGGCGACAGTTGTAGGGACATATTCGTCTATGGCAATTGCGATCGTTTAGAACCAACTGCGCCGGCGCCGGTTTTTAATCCGTTTAAGACGGTTGAAAATGGTGGCATGGCGCTGAATGTTCAAAAAAACATTGCAAGCTTTGGAGCAGAAGCGGATCTTTGTACAAACAAGAACTGGAAAGACATAACAAAAACTAGATTTATAGATTATAAAACCAATCAGATGCTAATGCGTCTGGATAAGAATGATGATTTGTATGAGTCCATCGCATTTGAAAAACTTAAAAAAATTAGATTTACAGATTACGATGGCGTGGCTATATCAGACTACAATAAAGGATTTTTATCGGAAGAGCATATAGAATATATTTCTTCCAACCATGATACGACTTTTCTGGACACAAAAAAAACCTTGGGCGCCTGGGCTGAGAAGGTCTCTTATATTAAAATCAATCAAGCAGAGTATAGGCGCTCCGAAGATCGTTTGGCAGATGCCTTTGAGGAAAAACTAATCGTTACGATGGGCCCCCGGGGCGCGCGTTATAGTAATGTTATTTACGCGGTCCCTGAAGTTCAAATAAAAGACTTATCTGGGGCGGGCGATACGTTTATTGCCTCCTTAATGGTTAAATATATTGAAACCGGCTCCATGCAGGAATCAATCAAATTCGCCAATGAGTCGGCCACCTTAGTGGTCCAAAGAAGAGGCGTTGGTATTGTAAAATGAAAATAGTCTGGACTAACGGATGTTTTGATGTGCTTCATCGAGGTCACGCTGAACTTTTTAAATTTGCAAGGTCTTTGGGCGACAAATTAATAGTGGGGATCGATTCTGATAAAAAAGTTAAAAACGATAAGGGCCCCAAACGGCCGGTTAATACCCAAGAGGACCGAAAATTTTTATTAGAATGTCTACAATATATTGATGAGGTAAGAATATTCGACTCTCCGATGGAATTAGAGGACTGTATAAAAGAAATTAATCCTGATATAATGGTAGTTGGAACAGATTGGGAAGAAAAAAAAATAGTTGGCGCGGAATATGTAAAAAAAATATTATTTTTTGATAGAATGAAAAATTACTCAACTACTAATATTTTGGAGAATTATAAGTGATAATTTATGTTGATATAGATGAGACGATATGTCGATACGAGGGCCCCCGAGAATATCCGGCCGCGGTACCGATTCGGGAGCACATTGACAAGATTAACCAACTTTATGACGAAGGAAATACGATTGTTTATTGGACCGCTCGCGGCAGCAAGACAAAGATTGACTGGACCGACTTGACCAAAAAACAACTAATACAATGGGGCGCCAAGCATCACGATGTGCTACTGGGCAAACCTCATTACGATTTATATATTGATGACAAATCAATAAATACTGATGCTTATTTTAATCAGAAAGGAGATATAAATGGCAACAACAACTAGAGAACGTAGAGAAATGACAGAAGGTGAGGTTCGAGAGCTAGTCGATACGATGCTGAGGGAAGCGTTTCGAGCTCAGTTTCGCGATCTTGAAAAGCACCTAACCGACATTCACGAGAGATTGCAAAAGTTAGAAGGAGGAGCTCGATGAAGTTATCAAACCAGGCCGCCGGCGCTTTAATGATGGCATTACAAAAATGCCTTATGGAGGAAACAGATATTATGCCTCTACTTCAAGACATGGACTTTTTTGTGGACATCACTCATAATGAAGACGGTATAAGCGACGCGCTTTTTGTAAAAAATCCTCCTGTCGTAAGCTTTGAGGACACTCAGACAGACAACGTGCAGGAATTTATTGACGGCGTGTTGCAGGAAGAATAATGCCGCGTTACGCCTATAGGTGTAACAGCTGCAGCGCCGAGTTTTTAACAATGCACGGCATTAATGAGACTTTGCAAACATGCAAAGAGTGCACCAGTACGGGCGCCCTAACCCGACTTGTGACCACTCCGTCTTATGAAATAAAAAAGAAGTCCGCTGACAGGGTGGGTAAGCTCACAGAAGATTTTATAGAAGAGTCGCGCGACGCCTTAAAAAAACAACGTACAGATTTGGATAAACAGCGATGACTGTTTTGATCTTATGTTTGGCAGCGTCTGTTGTCATTAACATATTTTTGGCATGGTATCTTGTCAAGGTGCTCTCAAGGCTGTTGTATACTTCTGACAACTTGGGGGATCTGTACGTAGCTTTGCGCATGTTTGAGGAGTTTACAGCATCTCTGTATCATATGGAAATGTTTTATGGAGAGCCAGTTATTCAAGAGTTGGTGAAAAAGACTTCTTTTGTTCGCGAAGAGATACAGAGATTTGAAGAAATATATGGGCTGACAACTGACGTAGAAGCACTAGAGGAAGATATAATAAATGACCGAGAAGAAAACGACTTCGACCCGCAAGAAGAAGCGTAAGAACTATTATTTTACACAAATTCATGAAGATGCAATTGTAGAATATGCAAATATAACCTGTAATAAAAGACGCTCCGAGCTCTATATTACTCTTATTCGACCAGCCTTTAATGAGATGGTAAACAAGATAATTTTTACTTATCGATTTACGTCTCTGCCCAATATTGATTCTCTTCGAGATGATTGTAAGGTGTGGCTCACTACCATTCTGGACAAGTACGATCCCAACAAGGGGTCGAAAGCGTTTTCTTATTTTAGTGTAGTAACAAAAAACTGGTTTATTCATAAAGTAAAACATAATGCTCGTCGAGCCAGGCGAGAAATCTTTATTGAGGACATGATCAACGAACTCGATGAGGATATTATATCCAAAGAAAAGCACTATGATCAGCTTAGGGAAGAGAAAGAGTTTTGGAATAACTTTTTTCAAGAACTGTCCGAGTGGGATGCAGACATGCTGAAGGAAAACGAAAAAAAGGTTCTGGAGGCAGTAAAGATAATATTTGAGTCCTCTGGCGAGATCGAAATTTTTAATAAAAAAGCTATTTACTTATACTTACGGGAGATTACCGGACTTAATACGAAACAGGTGGTTAACAACCTAAACAAACTTCGCAAAAAATACAAGGTGTTCAAAAACAAATGGGAAAGAGGCGAAATCTAGAAGAATATATCCAAGAGGCGACGCGCAATGTCCGTGAGGACCGTGCTTTGGCTAAGTCGCTTCTGGTGGATACGATGAACGATATGAAGATGTCGGATAATGCGCGAAAAGAGATGGGCTCCATAGCGGCCAAATACATAGAAAATCTCCAACGCTCCAATGAACAAATGGTTAAACTCTCGGTGTTACTCCAGAAACAGCAGAACGGCAGCGTGGGTTTATCCGAAGAAGACAAGGAAGACTTGTATGATATGTTGAATAAGGAGGGTGATTAAATGGCAGTTAAGATTCCGCCTGTGGCGCCACCGCCACCTCTCGATCTAATGAAAACCAACTTTGTGGAGTTCTGTAAGAGATATCCCAAAGGCGACACCTACGGCGAACACTCCACGCAGCCATATTATGATCCGCGCTTGGACGGGTGGATGGATACCTCGTCTAGGAGAACTGAAGAATCACTTATTCCAGATGCCCTCCCTGATGGGTCGACAACAGACGCAATAGTGATGCGCATAGATCCTTATAAAGCTCCACCGTATTCTTCATTAGACCCACGCACTAAGATGACTGCAGACGCGCTTCCAAAAGAAATGAAATCCTTTAGTTTAAAGTGCTTTGATCTCAAGACACCCCTCGGCCGCGGCCAGACGACCCTTGAATCAATGGCCCTGATGCTCCCATGGGAGATAGAAGATCTTCCGGCCTTTCGCGGAATGGTTAAAGGCTCTGAGCGTCCCCCGAAGCTTGGGGACATAGTAGAAGTTAAATATGATATGCGGTCTAATCTAACAGGACGGGTGGAAAAATTTCTAGAGATAAATATACTTCCTTTGCTTCAACAGGGGGAAGCCAAAAAATCTCTCGTAGGCCAGTTTGCGGCGCCTGGTCAAGAACATTATACCGGTGGTGCAGCCACACCCTCTATGAACCACGCCGAGGTTATTGAAGAATCAGCGCGTTATCATTCGGCCGGCATTCCAAATAAATCTCAACATATCCAAATTTTCAGCGAGCTTCATCCGGATTTCCTGCCGTATGTTAAAGCTTTTATTTCTAAAGCATGGGAGAAACAAATCCAGATTCACTTGAATAGCGGATATAGATCCTCAGAACACCAGCAACACTTACATGCTGAATGGGAAGCCGGAGGGAGAGTCGGCCCTGCGCCAACTAGGGGAACGAGTTATCATAATTTTGGAATGGCGATAGACTTTAACCCGGTGCTTGCAGATGGAACCACCGCGCTCTCTACCCGCCACTCCGCAAAGCGTTGGCATTCGAGCGGGGTTGTGGCCATTGGAGAGTCAGTAGGACTACGTTGGGGCGGCCATTTTGCCACAAACTACGATCCTGTTCATTTTGATTTCGGCAAGAGCCTGCAGAAAAGCAAAATGTCCGCGTTCGCCCAGGCTGCCGCCGCATCAGGTACTCCACTAAATCGGCATCCCCTGGCATAGAGATGAAAGAAAAAAGGGTACATTATTTTATGTCAGACATACGAATACAGTCGCTTATCGGAAAACTTGCAAAAGCAATAGATTTCGATTTAATAATACCAGCAAAGTTGAGGAGCATAGTGTAATATGGGCGAACCACTTGAGTCTGGCGTTAAGGGAATTTCAGAACAGCCAAATCAGGATTTTAGCAAAGCTGATCCTCAAACGCTTGAGGCGTATTTAAATCAGACCCCCGAGTTCCAAGCGCTGCAGTCCGGAATTGCCTGTGGCCCCTCCATGGAGCCGATACCAATGCTTGCCCGGGCCCCGGATGACGTAGTATTGGAGGGAACCAGAAATACATCGGTTGTTTGTACTGTTGACCGTCCCGGAGGCCTCACTGATGGTTATGGCGGCCGAGGAGCCACACAGTGTGGCGCTATAGATATCGTTGCGGGCCGCATGGGCCCTTATGTGGCGGACCGAGACAAAGCCGGATTGCCAATAAAAGTTAATCCCAATTTTAGAGTTGATGCGGCCCGAGTCTATGTGAGTCAAAAATCTGATATTGATGAGTATTTTGGACTTGTTGACGGGAACGTCGGGAATCCAGCCGCTGCTTCTGCGGTGGGGATAAAAGCCGACGAAGTAAGGATCATAGCGAGAGGAGGCATTAAGTTGGTAACTGGAACCGATGTACGCAACTCTCGCGATTATGTTGTGATTGGTACCGGAGGGATCGATTTAATAGCGGGCAATGAAGAGGATGCCCAACAGCCTCTAGTTCTGGGAAACAATCTAGTAAAAGCGTTTGTGGGCGAAGGCCCGGGCGCCAACTTTAAGGCCGGTGAAGATGCCGGCCTTGTAGGAGAAATTGAGAAGCTAAGAGAAATATTGTATTCTTTTTTGATGTATCAGCGTGAGTTCAATAGCGCCGTGGCAAGTCATAGTCATATAACTAAGTTTTTCGGTACCTCCACAACTCCGGCATTCGATGCTATGCCCGGCGTGGTTAAATCACTGATAATGGAAACAGCCCAGACTGAGCTATCTATTATAGCGCACCAAGCGAGCCTGGGTTTCTGGGCAGCCGGTAGTTTTTCTCCAGTAATGAGCACTTATATTAATAGCGCCTACAATACTACTAACTAACCAGAGCAAGAAACAATGAGCAAGATAGAACAACTATGGTACACTCGGCAAGTTAATAAGCCCTGGCGCGATGGCGACGATATCAAAATTCACGTCCGCGGAGATACCCTTGATAAGGAACTGCAAGAGTCGGCTTACTTTACATCGGCGATTGTAGATGCAGCAGTCCAGAAGATATTTAATTTTTATGGAAGACAGCCGGCCATTCAAGCAACAGAGATCACCCAGGAGGCCCATTACTTCGTACCGCGACCCAACACAAAGCCGAGCCTTTTAATTTCGGTGAAGGAGTCCCGGGTTGCGGATGCACCCTTTGTGGCTACTCCGTCTACATCTACGGCAGCTTTTAGTCGTACATACTCAACAAGAAGATTCCTTCAGCGAGGTCAAGAGATAGCGACGTTATTTAAGGATTATCAAAAACAATATAAATTTTTTGATGGCTCCGTTGAGCCGGGCATTGATTTTGTGCAGGAATATAATCGCTTATTTACTGCCATTTCAAAGGTAAAGGACTTTATTGAGTTTAATAAGCTTCCCTACAGGACCGATGAAGATGATGACATTGTTATTAATTTTGATGCTGAATATCGTATTTTAGGAATATCGCTTATCCATAGAGCCCAAGAAAAGATCCTTACACGAGGAGTCATTTATTATTTAGAAGATTCGCGAGGTCTCAATAACAAAAGAACAAACGAGCTTCTTTACAATCTTGGCAGCATTCATTCGCATAGAAAGAAGCCGGTTGCTTGGACCGAGTTTCTTGAAAAATATGTGCCTAGTGTCACGGTAAACTTTTTTGGTCGACCACGGACAGAAAAGTGCTCAAACGTGCTTCTTCAAAAGCAAGACAAAAACAATCCTGTAATCATGACACTCAAAGAGTTGGAGGAGGAGGTAGAATACATTAATAATCCGGCCAACAGAGAGTGTTTAATGACCGAGGCCGCAGCAGAAAAAATTAAAAACAACGAAGATATTAAAAAGATAGCTGAGGGTATACAAAAGTTTAGCGATAAGGCCGAAATGGTACAGCGCTTCATCGATAAATATGGAATTAATCACCTAATTGAGGCAGCCTTGGAGTGCCTAGCCTACCAAACAGGAGTAGCGCGCTCCGATATGCCCCCTATACCAGGGGTAGATCCATTTAAGCCTCGCAAACCTCCCGCCAAGCTGAAGCTTCCGGCCATCCGACTACCACCTATTCCGCCAACGATTAGTATCGCTCACCCCATCACCACAGAAATCAAGAAGGCGCTTCTAGAGAGTCTTATGAGCGCGCTTGTCGGCACCTTAGAAGCTCTTGGAGCTATTTTATTAGAGCTTTGTCACCAAGAGGACGAGGATCCCCACGGAATTCCTCTTAACGAACTTATAGACAACTTTCCCAACCCAGCCGAGGCCACTAAAGAGGGTGGTATACAAGGAGGCATGAATCAGTGCTATCTGGAGTACGGCATAGCGAAAGAGGTAGGAGATGAGTTTTTAGGATTAGTGGCGGCCAATGTGACACCACGAGAAATTTGCAATCTTGTTAATGGGGCGCCCTCCCCTAATGCTTTACAGGTGCTCAAGAATTTAATAGAGTTTACCCCCTCTCTAGAAACTCTTCGAACCATATTTGCCGATGAGGATGATTTGGTAGGATTTTTTGTTTGTATTGGAAATCTTCTTTCGCCTGGATATTGTGCTTCTTTGCAACCTATAACTCCGGCTGACCTAGATCCCTGTACGGTTGAAGCATTGCTAGCCAGCGCCGTAGATGATCAGCTATTTGACGATTTGATTAACGCCTATAATGATCCTGATTCTCTTCTTCCGGATGGTTTTGATTTGGGGTGCGGAAAGGGGATCGTGCCTCCCCTTACAGAGATGCCCCAGTTTCGACACTCCTTACAACTTTTGTTTAATACTCTATTTGAGTTCCCCAAAACTACATTTGCATCGGACATAACCGGCCTTAAAACAATCTATATGAAGCCTCAACCCGGCTGCAGCCAACAGAATGCCGATTTGAGGGACGCACTAAAAGAGATTGAAGATGCCCAATCAGAAGGAGATGGTGATATAGGAGACGGCGATACATCCAAGGATATGCGAGCCATAAAAGACCTGTTTCCCACTTCGCTATTAAAGAATTCGATGTTCGGCGGAGTTGTAGACCTTATAGAGTCGGCTGCCAACTCTGCTGATGCTGAGGTTCCCGGGTGCGCGGGTATAGGGGTTGTATATGAGATAGCACGCGAGTACCGAGAGGACCTAGCACAGATTGATAGTAGGATAAGCTATCCGTATGAGAACGACCCCACATATTCTAATATGTATTTTTATTTCGCGCCCCAGCAAACTTACGCCGGCGATGCGCGCCGTACGGCGTGGTTCTCTATTGGATCCGGCCCGAACGGCGACACCCAATTGGGTCTGGCGCCCCAGGGGTCTAATACCGCGATAGGTTCTTACAGAGCCTCATACGCCGGGCACGCTACGGTTCGTGAGGAAATAGCCGGTGAATTTTTCGATACTGTTTTCGGAACATTCATGCAACGCGAGCCACGACCTTGTGGTGACACTGGGCGGGACCTTTGCATGGCTCGTTGGTCGTTAGGGTGGACCTATGACCCAGATCTCCAGACGGAAGTCGAGGGTGTAGAATATACAGGTGTTTGGTCGTGGCCGGCCAGCGCAGGCCGAAGCGCCGGCTCCGCCCCAGCCGCGCTGATCGACGCGCTAACATTGGCCGGCTCTTTGTTTGGATTGACCGATGCCCCGCCGGTGATAACCCAAGAACAAATCGATGCCGCGTCCGCTACACAGGCAAACACCGCCCCTCTTAATGAAAACTCGGGACCCCTAAAAGAGGCTGCCAAAACAGATCTATATTTTAATGCTTATATGTCATTGATAAATTCAGTCGCCTACAATGTTAGAAACTCAAATCTTTTTACCGTTGAAGGGTTTAAGAAGCTGGCTCTTGTACCTGCCCCGTGTGGCGATGGCCGCCTCTATGGGGGTGATTTATTTGATCTCGATGCGATTATCAACGAAGGCCTGAGCGAGTTTGCTGAGAACTCATGTTCGGATAGAACCTGTAAGGTGGGCCCAGTTGAGGATTCTCTTATTTTTGGTGCTACTAACGCTTATATACAAATTCTTTTATTAGAGCAGCTGCTTAAAAACATTTTCTTGATTGATGCTTATGGCGCCGCGGCTATGATCGATAACACCGTAGTAACAAAAGAAATCATAGACGGAATATATGAAAGCATTGAGGAAGGGGGTAAAACCGGGCCCGCATTTTTGCGCGAAGCGCTACAGGAAGCGGCCGTAATGTATGTTGATAAGGCGCGCTCGCGCCAAGAGTTTTCTAATAGGCTGCCGAAACCCGGGGGAGACGCCGGCGAGACAATAACAATCGATGCCGCGGTCCTCGGCGACCCCGATGCGTATGGCAAATATGCTTTTGAATATTTGGTCAAGAAACGAATGGCCAACACTATCCCGGTCTTTAAGGATCTTTTTGGCGCCGATGAACCAAACTTTAATGCATCTTTTATATCAAACGGGCTACCAACTGTTGAAGTAAATAATAAACCATTGACCCGGGCAGGCCTCAGTGAGCTGGAAAAGGCCAACGGTACAATGAATTCCCGCGTGGTCGATAGTACAGACCCAGAAGTGTTTGGCGATTTACAAGCTTATACACTCATCCTCGGAGATGACGCCTTGATGGCCTATAACTATGGTCTAGATTTAAGTCGCACCGGCGCCGCATCCACACTGTCGATCGACGAGGTAGAATATGGAAGAAGCAAGGGCTTGTTTACGCGAGAGAGATTTATTTCTTTTGATGTGAACTATGACAGTTTGGCAGAAAAAGCCAGCGGAGGAGAAGTAAGCCGAGAAATTTTTGACACTCTAAATCCTCTTTTTCGCTGGAATCACTTTCTGCCGGCTCCGAATACATATGATTATGCAGCCGGGGGCCCAAGTACCATGGTGGTTTCCCAAAGAGAGTTCACCCGGTTTGTTGAAGACTATAGACGTCTAGACACCTCTCGTGTTGCTGCAGCACTGTCTCGTGTGACCGTGTATCAGCGAGACACGGAGTTGTTTGGTGAGATAGATGTTACATATTATTTGCACGTGCATCTAAGCGCAGAAGCGCTCTCTGACACATCCGGCGACCCGATCGTTCCCGCGGATCCTGATAATAATACTCCCGCAATATATTGGAATACAGAGGCCAAAGCCGGCCCAAGCGTCCAAGTCTCCGTAAAAGGCCCGATGCGCCGTAGAAACTATGATTCCATACGATTTTGGAACCGTATTCAGGAATATGGTGAGCCCAACTGGCTGGGCGGTGGTGGTGCCGGCAGCGGGGACGCTACCCTCCCTCGACTCGCTTATACTGCCGTCGTCAACCGGATAACATATGGGAGCGACGGGCCCGGACAACTCGCTGACGCAGAGATCAGCACGATGCCGAACGCACGCAAGAAACGGACATATCAGGGCGCCGGTAGCTATAGGGCTCCTGGCGCACCGTTTCTCAGTCATCCCGATGGCATTGGCGCGTCGTACGATATCGAGGCCATCGACAACCCGGCCCCGAGCCGGAACCACTGGGAAGCCATCGCCCAATCGAACGCCGGTTACTACAACTTGGGAGACCAACTCTACGCAGTTGGTGATCAGACTGTCTATACCGATTTAAATAACAGGATTAGACTTCAGGTGCCGCGGCGCTTCATCGATACGAGGATCTCTGCTGCGCCCGCTATGAACACTTTAAGCCCAGAATCTAACTTGCTCCACCCTGGCGGCGGCGCTGCTCAAAATGGCTTTTATTCCTATAGAATAAAAAAGAAAGATTTATTCCCCAGTGAGCACAATATTTCTATGTGGTTTGGAATTTCTTACCGAAAGCTTATCGATCACTATGGCGCCCAGAACGGTTTCGATGAGGGTATGTTAATAAGGTGGTGGACCGGTGATGCCACCAGCGAAGAAAAAGAGATAATGGATACATTTGTCTCTTCGCACCAGAACACCCCGGGCCTCAAACATTTGGGAATACTCGGCGCACAAAACGCAAGCATATGGGGCACATCGTACGTAGGCGGTCATGACAGCTGGCCCGCGTTCCGAACAGATATCCACTGGGCCCTCAAGTCCGGCAAAGTTAGCGGGCCTAAAACAGATGAAACCACCATGGCCCCTGGCGCTGATCTTCACGGCCAAGACGTGGGCATATCACTCGGAGGCCCGGGCTACTCGTCTACATGGTATGCAGACCATCGGGATGAGTCACTGGCGGAATTTATGGGATTAGATCCCGAGGACGAGGACTCGCCAGGCAAACCGCCGCTGACTGAAACGGCTCTCCCCTGCAAGAATCAAACGGAGATCGACCAAATAATAAGTATGGGCGGCACTGTCCCAGCAGGGCGAGGCTGTCCTGGTACCACACACGCTCCAATATCCTTACCGGCGCTGGCTGGCATCGGAATAGAGCCGGCCCGACTGGATATTTCTCATATATATGACTTCTTAGGTCTTCCCCTGCCTCCTCGCGGAACAGCCAGAAATAAGATTACAGAGGCATTCAGCGAGGTTATAAGTAATATAAGGGCCGGAACTCGAATAATCTACAACACTCCCTATATGCAGGCCGGTGATGACACCATGGTTGCCCTTCAAAAATTTTATAATGGAGTTGGGCTTGATACACAAAGACAGCACTTCCTGTCCACTCGCTCGGACTACCTCACGTGGAATCCGGCGGTAGACTTGCCCCAGGTAGAAGCCGGCCAGTTCATGTGGCCGTCCCCGGCGGGCTACGTACTGCACGTTAACACGGGGATCGAAGCGACTACGGGTATACCCACCATGGATTTCTTGGTAGCGGCATCTCTCGCCGGCCCAGATAGAATCAAAGAAATCTTTGATTCGAAGGATGCCGGCCTGATCGCAGACATCGCGAGCCAAGAGAAATATAAATTCTTATTTAATCACATATTTGATGCCGAAAAGATTGTAGGATTTATATTTCTCTATGGACAAATGAAGACCGAAGATCAATCAAGTGATTTTAATCATCTTTTCGATGATACCAAGCAAGCAATACGTACTATTATCCGCGCCGCACTCGCCGGTGACGATTATACCCATATAGATCCCGAAGCCGTGTCGGATAGTGACCGCGCGCGCCAAGAGGCATTAGGTATCGCCGGCGCAGCTGGCGGGGTGTTTGCACAAATGGGCGCTTCTTTTGTCTTAAAGATGTTGATAGAAACGCCCTTACGTATTTTGAAGGGCCTCGCCGAGATTATGGATCCTCATGTTATTGTGGGGAATGCTATCAGAGATGTAACCGGACAGGCAATAGTTGCGGCAGATCCCATATGGAGTGCGGCTCAGTCCGCCGCGGGCTTCGGCGTCGCCGCCGCCGGAGGCTTGCCTCCTCCCACTGAAGAACAGGCCGAGACAGCGGAAGCAGTACTCCAGGAGATCGGCGCCGCCGCCTTGGATATGGACCTCCCGGAGTTTATGCAGGCGGGTATCGACGAAGCCTTTTCAGAACTTCCGCGGCCTCTTAGACCGAAAGTCTCCGATAAGGGACTTAATTTAATAGGAACATTACCTTTTATGTTCGCTGTACCACCATTCATATTCGGAATTATCTATATACTTTTAGATTTGATGAATGCAGACTGGGGGCTACCCGAACCGACACCGGACCCGGACTGCGCGGGATATCTACCTCCCCCTGCCCCTGCGTTGCCTCCTCTAATACCGGTACGCTCGGCTGACGATGCTGAAGATGCAGACGATGTGTCTCCTTGCGACGATGACGAGGAAGAGAAGTCGCCGAAGGCCCGGGCTGCTGCGCGCCGTCTACGCGAAGCCGCTGAAGCAGCGGAGAAGCCTCCTCGACCCTATGGTCCTACAGATCCTGCATGTATTGATGAATAGATGAGAGCGCCAATGGTTAAGATGACGGGGGATAAATGTTTTTCATAACTAATTAAACTGGACAAATGAAAAGGACAGAAATATGAACGGCTTATCACCTAAATTTCCTTTAAGGTTTGATTATGCGGGAGGGGCATACACCTTAAACAAAACTTATAGAGAAATGGTTAAACAAAATTTGAAAAATTTAATACTGACTAATCCGGGCGAAAGAATAATGGATATGAACTTTGGCGCGGGCCTCCGAACCTATTTTTTTGAATCTATGACCCATAATACTTACCCTCAAATAGCGGCCGATATCGAGGAGCAAGTTAAGAGGTATATGCCTTTTGTGCAAATCGATAGCATCAATTTTACGGCCGGGGACGAAAGTGCTGGAACCGGCAATGTTTTAGGTGTCGCTGTCGCATATACGATCCTTCCATTACAAGAAGAAGATGAGATTAAAATACAGGAAAGTGCTGAGGCATTTTAAAACCGAGGAAACAGGATGGCATCCAACTCTAAAAAGAAAATTAAAGCAATAGATTATACCAGTCGTGATTTCGATAGTATTAAAACGTCACTGGTAAACTATGCCAAGCGGTATTATGCGGATAGTTTTAAGGACTTTAACGAGGCTAGCTTCGGGGCCCTGGTACTGGATTCAGTTTCCTATATCGGTGATATACTTTCTTTTTATTTGGATTATCAAGTAAATGAATCATTTTTGGACACCGCGGTAGAATACGACAATGTTGTTCGTATAGCGCGCCAGTTAGGGTGGAAGTACACAGACTCTTCAACATCAACCGGCCTCGCACAATTTTATGTTACGATCCCGGCCGATTCATCTGGCGCCCCGGATTCAAGTTATTATCCCACTCTGCGTGTGGGGAGTCAGTTCAACAGCATAGATGGTAAACTTTTTACTTTAACGGAAGATCTATACTTTGGCGCCGCAGGAAATGAAATAATAATCACCACCATGAATGCAGTTACCAATGTTCCCACACATTTTGGTGTGAAGGCTTCTGGAAAGGTAATATCAGGGCGCATCAAGAGAGAAACCAAAACCATAGGAGATTTCCAGAAGTTCCTCCAGGTTGATTTATCAACACCAAATCCATCAGAAATAATTGCAGTAGTTGATTCCGAAGGGCATGAATATTTTGAAGTTTCCCACTTGGCTCAAGAAATAGTTTATAAAGGCGTACGCAACAATAAAGCTGATAAGTCAACGGTTACGTCAATACTGAAGGCGATGCCGGCTACAAGAAGGTTTGTTCTTGAAAAAACTCGTGATTCTGCGCTCTTACAGTTTGGTTATGGAAGTGACGACGAACTAACAAACGAATCAGTCCTTGATCCAAGTAAGATCACTTTAAAGCTTCATGGGCGCGACTACTCCACTGCGACAGAGTTCGATCCCACAAACCTAACTGGTACAGATAAATTTGGTATTGCTCCATCGAATACCATTCTAACTATTCAATATCGCGTTAACGACCCGGGAGACGCAAATATTGCCTCTAATTCTTTGACTGGGATAACAACGCCCATTGTAGAGTTTGAAAACCAAGGCAGCCTCGATACTGTTAAAAGAGCTGCAGTAGCCGGCTCTTTAGAAGTGAATAACGAAGAACCGATTTTAGGAGATGTTTCGCTACCATCGGCTCAAGAGATAAAACAAAGAGTTTTTAGCCATTACGCCACACAGGGCCGCGCCGTAACGCTTGAAGATTATCAGGCGATTGTTTATTCGATGCCACCTAGTTTCGGTGCTATTAAGCGATGCTCCATGCAGCGCGATTTTGACTCTTTTAAACGGAATCTCAATTTATATGTTATTTCTGAAGATAACAACGGATTCTTGACCACCACCAACTCTACAATTAAGGAAAACGTGAAGACGTGGCTAAGTCGATATAAAGTAATAAATGACACTATCGACATTTTGAATGCATATGTAGTTAATTTTGGGATTGAGTATATTCTCGTAGCCGATTATGAAGAAAACAAATTTAATGCCCTTACGGCCGCCAATGCGCGCTTACGAAACTTCTTTGCGAACAAGAACTATGATATAGGACAATCTTTATTTATAACGGACATCTACAAAGAACTCCAAAAGGTGCCCAATGTAATCGATGTCATAGACGTCAAGATAGTTCCCAAAGTCGGTGGCGTTTATTCCCAGGCGAATTTTGATTTTAATGCTCACCTATCTAATGATGGCAGATATATCACTTCGGAACGAACTTCTATATTCGAGATAAAGTTTCCCAATACAGACATACAAGGAAGCATAGTCTAATGGCCATTAAGCGGTATGCCGCAACAAAAGACAATACTATAACTAATGCTTTTAGGGCCTCTTTGATTGACAGTCAACGAGGGACCGGCTCCAATATGGGCGCCGCAGATGTTTTAGAAATATTTTCTATATACGGAGAGGCGTCCGGATCTAGTGGATTGTCTGCTGAACTATCGCGCGCTATTTTGGAGTTCCCGATTTCTACAGTCTCAAGCGATAGAATAGCCGGCACTCTTCCGGCGAGCGGCAGCGTGACTTGGTATTTGAAGATGTACAATGCACGTCACGCATTTACGCTACCGCGACAGTTTAATCTGCTGGTCCAACCAATTGGTAATGCATATACTGCCCCCTCTTGGGAAGAAGGGGTTGGCCTGGATATGGAAGAATATTTAGACGTAACCTATAATAATAGCGGTTCCAACTGGATCCGCCGCGGCAAGAATGGCGCCTGGATACGCCCGGGCGGCGACTTTCTGACCGGAGCTGCGGACCCCTCCTATAACGTATCATTTCCCAAAGGATATGAAAATTTAGAGGTAGATATAAGTTTTATGGTGGAGGACTGGCTTCAGAGCGAGACAGGCAGTACCGGTACAGCCAACAATGGTTTAGGCGTTTATTTAACAGGAAGCCAGGAAGCTTACTTTTCAAGTTCCGTTGCGCTGCCTGCCGGCGTTACGGGAACCGGTAGCCAGGGGAGCCTTTTATATAATACGCAGGGCTCCACGGAATCATATTATACAAAGAAGTTTTTTGCAAGGTCCTCGGAGTTCTTTTTTAAGCGGCCTGTTTTGGAGGCTCGATGGGATTCTCGTACTAAAGATGATCGCGGCAGCTTTTATATTAGCAGCTCTTTGGCGCCAGCGGCAGATAATCTTAATACTCTATACTTGTATAACTATGTTCGCGGTCGCTTGGTTAATATACCGAGCGTCGGACAGGGTGAAATATTGGTGAGCATCTACTCGGGATCGAACGAGATATCTGGGGCAAAATTACACTTGCCCGCGGGCGGTGGCATAACGACTGATGGCCATCGCAATGTTACTGGCGGCTGGCACAAGACGGGCATTTATACGGCCTCCTTTGCGGCCACAGGAACGCTAACAAAGTTTTTTGATGTCTGGTATAGCGGTTCCGCGGCCGCTCCTGTACACTACTGGACAGGATCTTTGGCACCAAAAACACTAACTGCCTATAACAATGCGCCCACAAATCAATATGTTACCACCATTAGTAACTTAAAATCTAGTTATATGCGCAGCTCTACTGCTCGCTTCCGAACATTCATTCGAGAGAAGGATTGGTCCCCAACTATTTATACGGTTGCTACCAGCACGCTTTCTAATACATCTTTGGCGAGCGCTTCTTATAAAATCTTTAGAGCAGCCGACGACCTAGACGTGATACCATACGGAACGGCGAGTGCTTACTCTACGTATCTTTCATATGATGTCTCCGGAAACTATTTTGACCTAGATATAGGAATGCTTGAAGCTGATTATATGTATGGAATCAAGTTTGCTTATTATAATGGCTCGATCGGAGACTGGGTAGAGCAGCCGGAAGAGTTTAAGTTTAGAGTCGAAGAAGGTTAGGTATGAGTCTCAAAGATTTATTTGACAAAATCACCGTCACCAAGTCTTTAGCCCGCAAGTCCGCCCAAGAAGTTGGGGGCGATGTAGAGTCGGTTAAATATATTGAAGCCGACGTCATTCACGAAAAGAGGTTTGTACCTCGGGTAGACTTTACGGAGCCCAAAAACTTCGCTCGCTATGGCTCCGCCAGAAAATATTACGCCGATGCGATATCTAACATCTATAAGACGTATCCTTACGATGGATCTTTATCTGAGAGGCTTGCGTGGCAAAACAGCTCTTCATATATAGATCTACACATTCTCGATAATGAATATCCTAGGACTACGGGATATATTAACTTTTCTTATGGCGGCTGGGGAACGCTCAACGGCGCCGTAAGTGCGGATGGTTATGGTCTTCCGACTACTAAAGAATATATTAGTTTATACGGCGGCCCGCATATTAAAAGCACAGTGCCTCGTCCCGCCTCTGCAAACATCTGGGACCCAGCCGAATCCCGAGCTTCGAATCTAGACTTTGATCTGACCAAGGGCGTGTCGGTAGAGTTTTGGCTCAAAAAGCAAGCTTTTGATACGAGCGACACCGAGAAAGAGGTTATTTTCGATCTGTGGAACAACGAGGCAAAGACTTCTACCGATTACGGTCGCCTCCGAATCGAGTTGTCCGGCGCCAACGCCGGCGGTGCAGACCCGTTTATTGTAACGCTTTTATCGGGATCGGATGCCGTGGGCTCCTGGGGAATAACTGAAGCCTCAGTAGGAGACTCAACCGTTACGGTCGCCACTGTGTGTGACGATGCATGGCATCACTATGCATTTACTTTTAAATCAGCTTCTGCTGGTACTATTACTACTAGATTTTATGTTGATGGCGCTCTAAACAAAGAAAGCGCGCTCGGCACTGGCATACAGGCGGTCAGCGGCGCCTTATCTGCTTATATTGGCGCCCTGCGTACGGCCACTTCGGGGGCTGTAGGCGCCCAATATGCCGGCAAACTATCGGGATCCCTCGATGAGTTTCGGTATTGGAAGACACAACGCTCTTCTAAAGACATTGGACGCTATTGGATTAGCCAAGTGGGAGGTGGAACCAATACCGACGTCGCCAACACGGACCTAGGCGTTTATTATAAGTTCAACGAGGGGATTGTTGGGACTGCCGCTAAAGACTTAACTATCCTAGATTTTTCGGGGCGTGTTACTAATGGCACCTGGAACCGGGATGCAGCCTACAATTCAGCGATAAGAAATACTGGTTCTGCTATCGTTTCTGCTTCTGCAGCGACCCACGAGTTCTTAGATCCTATTATGTATTCGGCCCACCCCGCGGTCAGCGCCTTAAACACCAGATTAGAAATCAGCGGCACCACTTATGACGCTAATAATAATGCTTCCCTGTTTTCGATGTTTCCGACATGGATGCAAGAGGAAGATCAGGAAGCCGGTAACACCCTGAACGACCTAACACAGATTGTTTCTAGCTACTTTGATTCACTACAACTTCAGATTGAGTCCATAAACCATGTTAAAAACTACGAATATGTGACCGGCTCAACAAAACCTAATGTTTTTGCCAATCGACTGTTAGAATCTCGTGGTCTTTTGGCGCCTGAACTATTTTTGGATGCCGATTTACTCGAACAGCTTCAGGATCGAAGTGAAACTAAAATCTTTGACAAGTCTCTTAACGACATTAAGAACACAATCTATCAAAACATCTATAATAACCTGATTCACATTTATAAGTCAAAGGGTACTGAAAAATCATTCCGTAATCTTTTCCGATGTTTCGGCATAGACGAAGAACTTGTTAAGCTAAGCCTATATGGAAATAATGTTGAATATCAGTTCCGAGACAATACAATCGCGTCAGAGACACGCAAGCGCCTAATTGACTTCAATCATACCGATAGAAACTCGGCCTTAGTATTTCAGCACTCATCTAGTGCCGATCAGTCTAATACAGTGAGCTTTATTACAGGCAGCTCTGAGTTGACGGGCGGATATGCTTTTACTTTAGAGACGGAGATACTCTTTCCCAAGAAAATTGAGCCAGGCCACAAGCTCTATAGTTCACAAAACTTCACTCAGATATCATCATCGCTCTTTGGAGTGCATACGGCAAACAGTGTTGACGCACCTGATACTACCTGGCACACCGGCGCGGCCGATCCCGATCAAACTAACTTTCAGGTATATGCTGTGCGCGATCAGGAGGGTTCAAATAATGCTAGATTTGTTTTAACTTCTAGTAATGTATCGCTAGCGCAGGGAGGCTATTTCCCCCAACTAACAAGTTCTGTTTTTAATCAGGTCTATGATAATAGCAAGTGGTCATTAGCGGTTCGCGTTAGACCGGACTCCTATCCGCAAGCTTCTTACACTAGCGGCTCTTTGCCTCCCGGCGCAGACGCGGGCTCTAACCCGCTCCCCCACAAATGGGTTATTGAGTTTTATGGCGCCCAGTATGTATCGGACGTCCTTTTAAATGAGTTTTCGGCAAGCACTGGCGTAGCGGGATATCCCGACAGCCTCTCTATCGCAAGCACCCATGCCGGATTCATGACCGGCTCAAAACGCGTATATGTCGGCGCACATGCAACCAACTTCACCGGTTCGGTTATCACCAAGTCCGATGTGAAGATGGCCGCCTGTCGATACTGGCTTGATTATCTGGAGAATGACACAATAAAGGCTCATGCCAGAGACGTAAGCAACTATGGAGCGCTAGCGCCCTACAAAAATGCATACTTATTTCAGACCGGATCCGGAGGGCACTCAGCCCCCCGCGTTTTTGATGTCCCGCAAATTGAAACTTTGGCATTAAACTGGGACTTTGAACAGATCACTGGCTCAGATGCTTCGGGCCAGTTTATAGTATCCGACTTTTCTTCTGGTTCCACCAACTCTGCGGCTAGCGGCTTAGTGACGGTAGCAGATGCTAGTGCGGTGCTTGGTCCCTCTGCGGCAACTATTACGATCACCACAACGGATGGCACTACTATAATAGCCACAGCGGATGCATCAACGACGACGACTACAGATACTGATTCACCCACATTCGTGCCCATCGACGGTAGCGCGACCACCACTGCAACTAATTTAGCCACGTGTCTAGATGCCAATTCTAGATTGAGTGCGGCAACTGATCCTTTAGATGGCTCTATCGTAAAAATCACACAGGCAGCCACCGGCCGACTGGGGAATACAGTCATCACCCTCGGCGGTACAGGAGCTTCTGGTTTATCAAAAGCTAACTTTACGGGCGGCGGCGTTAAAAACTACGGCTTCCTAGGGCCCATTATAAATCTTCAACACCCCGGCTTGGGCTATAACTTTCCCGCTAGTACCGCTAAAGTAGTGGATGTAGATTATCTTGTTTCAGCTAGACAGACTCTTCCTGAGAACATTTATGCCCAAGACATGATAAGCATTCTAGACGAGGCGGATGATCTCCAGTTTACTCGGGAGAGCCGTCCCATTAACTTCTTCTTTGCTTTTGAGAAGAGCATGTACTCTACTATATCTCAAGAAATGTTAAATATTTTTGGCACTATCAATGATTTCAATAATCTGATAGGAGAGCCGGTCAACAAGTATCGTATGAACTATAAGCGCATGGAGAAGTTGCGAACGTTATTCTTCGAGCGCGTTAGCAACACTCCCGACCTTGAAAAGTATGTGGAGTTTTATAAGTGGTTCGATAGTTCTCTAGGCAGGATACTAGAGCAAATGATTCCCGCTTCGGCAGACTTTGGCGAAGGCGTTCGCGTAACCGTAGAGAATACTATCCTGGCGCGCGACAAGTATCAACACAAGTTCCCAACTTTAGAGATGAAGGTAGCAGACCCAGAAGGCGCCTTCGTGGCGGCTCTAAACTCAAGCCCTGGCTGGAAGTTTACGCATCGGCCCCTCAACGGCTTGCAAAGCACTAATGCTCACTGGTGGAAAGAAATGGCTCTTAGGGCAGATGCGGACGCTTTAGCTACTCCCAATACAAATGTTAACTTTGGTCGCAGCATGATTCTCAAGGCGCGCCAATCTATCCGCAACAGAAAGAAAACGACCCCTTATCGCATCAACTTTGAAAACCTTGAAGAGTCACGCCGCGTAATTCGCGGAGGAGTCAATATTCCTCGCGGTTCACGTAGGGATATCCTTTATACTGCCACGTGGCCCGCCGGCCCTCTGAAGGCAGGCACCAACCTTCCATCGAATGTTATGCTGCTTTTTGCAGAAGACGTAAATAAGGGAAAGGATATCATCGACGTTCTAAATCCTTCCGCAAAGAAGCGCCTAAGCTTTGAACTTGATACGGCCATTAACAAGTCAGTCCCGTATACCGTTTTGGATGGTGCGACCGCTGCACCGTTTAGCCTGTATAGCTCTTCTTATCCTTATCATGCGAGCGGATATAGCGCTTTGGTGTCGTCTAGTTTTACGGACGGCGTTGAGCTGACGAACCTTCACAATGATGTTTATGGGCCACATTATGAGGCACCCGTACAGGGACCATTTACGGAGAAGTTTGTAGGAGGGCGCCAGTATCGCCACGTTGAACTTAATCTAAGCAGTGCTGTAAAGGGAGATGTCAGCACATACAATACTGCAAATGGGCTAGACAACTCCGATACGCGCCCAGAGGGCTTTAAGGTTCTGCTAGGCAAGCTCATAAGCGGAACCACACCGATATCAGGCGCTTTGGGCATTGTAGGACCGCAGTACCCGGAGCCGGATTCGCCGGCCGTCTCACCTCCGTATCTTTACAATCGTCCTAAAGCCAACCTCTTAAGAGAAGAAACAGCCAAGCGCCCTGTTAATATTAAGAATATTAGGATGACGACCGCCGATCTCAAAGAAAGAATGTCCGGAACAATAATACACAACCGGATAGGCAACTATCAGCATACCTATCAGATAGTTCAGAGCGCCGGGAGAAGTATCAATGATCCGTTCTTCCGAGATCAGTCGTTTGACTTTGCGTTGTATCCTGAGACCGCAGCAACTCGCGGCCGCTTTCCTCTAGAGGCGCCAATGGTTCATTCGGTGGTTTTTGATGCTACCAATGATGAAATAGATATTAGCGATGGCGAGACTGACGGAACCCCATGGGACGATGTAATCGGCGGCGCCGGCCACGCGGCAAAGGCATTTAGCATATCGGCTTGGGCGTACGCTACCGGTGACGGTGGCACCAACACCGGCCGCGTAATCAGTTTTAGTTCCAGCGATCGCGATCTGTACTGGGATGGATCAAGTAATCGATTCCGATTTTATGTGGCGGCATCGACCACAGCCGGGTCTGTGTATTCGTCTACCGGACTATCGCTCAACACCTGGTACCATGTTGTGGCCACATATTCCGGCGGCAACACCGGAACTCCAAAGATATATATTAATGGAGCCGCTGATAATAATTCCCAAGCTCCAGCGACCGCGCCGGTAGCGATCGATGGACTGGCATCTTATATCGGCAACCTCGCCGGCAGCAACCGTACTTGGGAGGGCAACTTGTGCGATGTTGCTGTTTGGACCAAGGAGTTATCCTCAGCAGAGGCCACCGAGGTTTATAATAGTGGGCGCCGCTGGAATTTACAGTCTGCTACATGTGGACCACATCTTCTTTCTTGGTGGAAGCTCGGGGATGCTGCTGGAGATGCGTATGACGGCTCTTTTTATGATGAAAAGAGGTTCCAAAATGGTACGCCGGCTAACTTTCCCGCTGCTGCAATACAAAAGGCTTCTCCGCCGTTCGTCGGCGGTCTCACTCAAAACCTGAGCGGCAACCTAAGCTATACCCTCCCCGAGCGCACTGAAGCCAACTCGAACCATAGCATTTTTGTAAATCGCTTTGGCGCACCCGGCGGCTACGAAGTAGCATCACTTGGTTATATGGACCCGGCTCACGAAGAGAAATCAGTTTACAACGCTCTTCCGTTCCGCAATTTACCAGTGAGAAGCTCTGGAAGTGGTTATTCTGGGAGCATGCGCGTACTCGATCAACTGAACCATAGCCGCGGCTTGCGAACCCTAGAAGCCCTACACTGCGGCCAGTTCGGCATCGATGGACAATATGGCGTACTTCCGCTGCTGACGTATCCCACAACCCCTTCATGGCAGAAGATTAATCGTAACGCCAGACATCGATTTGAGTTTAGGACCCAGCTTGCCGGCGAGAGCGGTTCCAATCGCGCGTTTACCGACGCTGAGTTATTACTTACCGGCACTGTATACGATAATGCTAATGTTTATCGTCCGATTCCTCAGAGTACTAAACAATATGGGTGGGTTAATGCCGCGCTGATTAGTGGTGCAACATTCTTTGGATATGATGGTCCGGTACAGTATCCTAGTTCGGCCGCAGGATACGGCGCACCATACGGCTGGCCGGTTACCAAAATGGAGAACGTGCTTATTAGCGCTAGCGATTTCGGTAGCTTCATCAACACCGCGGATGAGCGTAGATATTTCGGCACTGACCCCAAATATGAGACTATTGCACGAGTCAACTTTACGCCAACCAACTTTGCTGGTATGACCTATCACCTTAAAGACCCAATATCAGCCTCTGTGAATACTTTAGGGTACCCGCTAACACTTATAGATGGCGCCACATATCCGACGGCGCCGCTATATTCTTCTGTGCTCACCGACGAACAATATGCTAACAGATCCTCGACGTCAGCCCCATATAAATTAGGAGGAATCATCTATGGGCTAGCCAACGTCCCGACCGTAGGCGGCCTTTGGGAGCCGGGCGCGTCTGCTTACATGTTTAATGCCTTGATGCTTCATCGCAACGGCCCCTACGGTTGGCCCACCTTTCGTCAGACTCAAGTGGGCCCACATTCACATCCGGTAGCAAGAGCCCTGCGAAACAAGAACACCCTATCGCTCCGTACGCGCGCCAGCACCAACCGTCCGCAGGTTTTCCCGGCTAATGGCAACTCTATCGTCCAATACCACGAAGCGCCCATCCAGAGCCTTCACAGGCCCTTGGAACACACTATCGTTTCGTTGAATAACACGGAGGACCCGGCCTCTGACTCCTTGTATCAGGTGCTAACCTATAAGAGTTCTTATGGCAACAAGATCGATTACTTTACAAATATTCAGTTGAATAATAAGCTCGACTTGCAATATCACACAAGAAGATCGGATTTATATATTAATCGTCTCAATGCAATTCTGCTTAAAGATCAGGCAGACCAGAGCAACTCTCCATTTGAGACCCTCAACGCTCTGCATGTTAACTATAGTCAGAGAGTATATCCTGCAGGAATAAATGTTTATCGCCCGCAAAACAGAAAGCGCGAGGCTTATAGTATTAAAGATATATGGAACTTTGATCGGGAGACCAGAACCACCAGCACGGGCTCGACAGAAGGGAGACTGTTACCAGGAGTCGGGATGCTCCCGGGAGGCCAGACACGAGTTATGTCAGCAAGCATATGGCCCCTAGATGGACACAATAAGTTCACCACCTGTTATGCGGTTAGCCCTCATAGTGGTTCGGGTCAGTTGCAGAACGGGTTTTCCGGATTTAGCCACAAGGATGATCAATCGATATCTGCAAGTTGCACTTATGCGAGCCGCACTATGAGGGGCCTGATGCCCGACGCCGCCACGCACGAAAGAAGCGAGCGCACAGTCTTCGCCGGCGATATGCCGTGGATTGCGGCCGAACAATCTGGCAAAGAGCCGTATGTTGATTATGATCAATATTGCGAGAACCTTAGACTAGTCGGCAAAGACTATTCTATAGTCCCGGAGTTTCGAATAAGCGAACATATGGATTACTATCTTAATGGAGAGAAGGCTCATGGCGACTTCTTAGCAGACAATGACGGTTTCTTAGATCTTACCGGCTCGGTGCTCTCAAGCAGCGCCCAGGACAACTTTTTCAAGACTTATACTAACTCTGATTTCTTGAAGCTTTTTGATGCTATTGATGGAGATTATGGGGACAACATGTTGGTTAATAGCGATATTATTAAGAAAGACAAACTGTCTCTCCGATGCAATGCGCTGCTTAAGTTCTTACCATATAAAGGATTTTATCCCGCAGAAAGAACAGTAGAGATATATAATATATATTCAGCATCCTATGGTTCTGAATGGGCCGCCACGTCTCTTTCGTGTAGCACTTATGGAGTAGGCGGCGGGGATGTGCATCAGTTCGCACCGGCAGCGAGAGCCATTGTTGAGCCTTTGTTTTCACCTGGAATACTATTCAATACGATTAAGTCAGGTATTGGGGTTAGCAACTTTGTTGTGAGAAATGCCCCCGCTGCCGGGGCCGGCACATGGGGCTTTGATATCACCGCATCGCAAGATCAGTCTCAGACCGTGATAGGCTCCAGTAGAGGTACCGTGGCTAATCAATATTGGACCGCTGGGAAGCTCGGTTGCGCTCCCGGTAACTGGCCCAACGAACTCGCCCGGATGGGCGGCCGAGCATATTACGGCAGCGGCAGTCTTTTAAACCTGTCACTGTCTTCATCCAACTGGAATAAGACCGCAAATAACTATTATTATATGGAAAAGTTGCCTTTTGAGGCTTTATTGCAGCCTCAAAATTATCTCGCCGCCGGCATTATCGGCGGAGGTGCGGAAATCGGCGTAGAGGAGGCGAGATCATATATTTATGATACCGGGGTTGGGTCGGCCAGTATAGCATCTTCTTACCACAGCGCCGCCAAGCGGCGAAGCCTAAATAGAGTTCGATGGTCGGGCGCCGGAAAGGAAAACTATAGACTCGCTATAGACAACTTTGTCTGTGAAACTATAGACTTTTTCCAACAACCCCTCAACTCTTTTGTATCTAAAAGAGAAGATCAGTATGGCGAGGTCGATCCTACTAAGACATACGCAATGAAAGTAAGACTCTATCGTACGCTAAAAGACGCTGATGCGGCGGGAGATACCTTCGAGGTAGAGAACTTTAAAGAAACTGCCGACGGGCGCGCGTTTACGATGTGGGACCAGATCTACAGCTTTGGGCGCCCTCTTTCTGGGTCTATAGTTTACGACCATCCATTAGGGCCCGGCAGCGACGTGGCCGCGGCAGTCGACACATTTGTGCATGTTGCTCCGCCCTATTATGGAGGTTATTGTGAGGCAACCATTTCTTTTAAACCCGAATTTGGCGGCCGGGTCAAGTTGGATGATATTCTGTCTGGCAGTACTATCGTTTATACTCGCTCTGGTGAAACTATAAGCGACGGCGAGCTCTACTCCAGCGAAACAGCAAATATACGAATTAATGAAACAGACAACCCTTTTAGACAAAAGGCGATGCAGCTTTCCGCCAGCATTAACTTGAAAGAAAGTATTGGTGCTGTCATACCGGACACCTTCTCGCCCGAGAGGAGATGGGTGATACAAACGAAGTTTGAAACTCCAGTGCTAAACTTTACTGGTAGTTGGGCCGGCAATGTAGACGTAGGAACCCCTCCGCTAGCGGAGACCTCGAACGGCGCCGAGACCTACGTCAGCGCGCAAAACTCGGTCCGCGGAATGTGGCTTCAATATGGAGTTATCCCTTCGGCAAGTGCTGGGCTTTTTGTAGAAGTGATCGATGTAGAAGGAGGCTCAGTTCTTCCTGGCACAAAGGCAAGCCCATCCGTCGTGCGCAGCAATGTTGAGTCTTTGGCCCAACTGGTCGGCTTTACCCCGACGAGGAAGCGCATTGGTCAGCTTAAAGACGCTAAGGTTATTGAAGAAGCTGTAGTGGCCATTCCCTATACTCTAGGCTCCGACGGGCGTAAGAAGTTTTACAAACTTAAGAGGCAACAGGTTAACGGAGCAATTCGTATCAGCCGCGGTCTACAAACAGCCACAGAAGTTCCTCCAACGGTGCAACACGTAGTAAACTCGGTACAGAAATATGTATTCCCTCCGAAACTGGATTTTGTGAGGGAACCTACAGTTCAGCCAATTGTAATGTATGTGTTTGAGTTTAGTAAACTTTTAACTCAGCAGGATCTCGCCGATATTTGGCAGAACCTGCCTCCCGATAATACCGGAGAGACATTCCAAGCCTCCACTGTGACCATTCAGCACTCGCTTATGACAGATGATTTTTATGATGAGGGCAATAGAAAGATCAACAGCGATATGAGATGGATGGTATTTAAGGTGAAGCGCAGGGCCGCATCTAACTATAACAAGTATAAGAAGAAGCATCTTACCAACGATCTTTCAACTATACCAAACAGCATTGATTCGAAGTTTACTTATAACTGGCCATACGATTATTTCTCTCTTGTAGAGCTAGTTAAGGTGGATGCAGGCATCCAGTATGCGTCGGTACCGGGAGAGCCCGACGAGCCCGAGCCTCCTCCCGAGGACCTGGGTGAGGAGAACTAATGGATTTTTTTGACCCTAAAGAAGATGTTTTGGAAGTTAAGTTGACGCCGTGGGGCAGATATAAGCTTTCTAAGGGCGGCTTTCGTCCCGTTTGGTATGCTTTCTTTGATGAAGGCATCCTTTACAACTCCGAATGGGCTGGTTTTGAAGAGCCCCAGAATAATATCCATGATCGCATCATGGACGATACACCGCGCCTTAAGCCTCTTAACGTTACAGATGGCATTCAGACAGCGATTACACGCCGGAACGAAGCCATTCAGAAGATTTTTGGGACACAGATCGCCCTCGCTGCGGGAGCACCAGCCCCCCACCCGGACGCCGAGCACATGACACAAGAAGAACTTCAAGCTCGCGAAGCCGACGTCGAGGAAAATCTCAGCGAAGTCACCATCGCCGGCGCCGAAATGTTTGAACTCTCAAGCGATCCTCTTTTCATGGAGCCTGGGGACGTTTACAATCGTGAAGAGCTACAATACACAACCAATAAAATGAAGGCCCTAGAAAATCCTCTGGGAACCTCTAAGTTAAGTTCAGACAAAAACCCTGCTTGGGCGGTGAAAACCTATCTCGGAGAAATATCATCATCACTCTCTTATTTTAGTGGCTCGACAGATGTTGTAGGTGATGTACAACTAATCCCCCAGATAAACATAGTTGCTAGATATAATACTTATGCAGCGAAGATTCCGGAATATTCGGCTGACATGGGCACTGATGCGGATTTTTTTCAAACAGAGGCGACCAATACTCACAACTTAGAAGCAGTGACAACCGACATACTGACGGATGGTACGTATCTTGTTATAGAAAAAGGAGAGCTCGTTTTAGGGATTGAGGAGAAGAATGCTGATTTTTATAAGGAGAACTTTGACATTGAAGTCATGCTGTCTAGTAGCGCTCACACTATAGACACCAAACATCTTAAGTTCAATAATAGCACCAATCCCGTTTATAGTCAGGATGATGTCCAATATTATTTAACTCTTAATGCCGATAATGAAATAGGTAGTGATATTCTACAGAAGGCCAATATTCAGGACTTTACTGCTTTGGGCTCCAGCGAGGGCGCGGGCACTATTAGTACGAGACAATATTTCGTTAAAGATTTATATAGCCCCGAAGAGGATCTGTGTGAAGAATGACTAATCCCACAATAAACTCTGATTCAATAGAGTCGGGTGATTACCCTGCTTATATTAAAGATATTACTTTGTTTAATCGTGGTAATAACTTAATTATTGAAACAAATTTTGTGCTCAAGCAAGTTCTTTCGCGTAATGGCACTCAAACTGCTGCAGCAAATATGAGGAATAGACTACTTGGGCACCTTGGAATACTTTTAGTGGCTGTTACTGATGAAGAACTTGGTGCTAGCATCTTTCAAGACCGAAACAAACTACGAGATTATATACCCTCTTCTACTGTTACTAGTGTAAAATCTGTAATTTTAGGAATCCCAACCGTTGGAGATAAATCCGATATAGAGTTGGCTCAGATGGGCGCGCTAAATGGAGTAGATTTACCATATAGTTATGGATTCTCTTTTAATCACCGTAATCCAAACTACCTCGCTGTTTTTGCGGTACCCATTACGAAACTGGACGCGACGTCGCCATGGGAAACCGCTACCAACATTGAGATTGGTTTGATGGCATCCGAACTTGTGATAAAAAATGGTAATCTTAATACTGAATCTATTTTGTTCTTTAAGCCGGGGCTCACGGGAAACACTTCGATTACTCTTGGCCACCGGCATCAATATAACGTTTCGCAGATGGGTTCCGGCTTGGCTGAAGAGTATTGTCTCCCCGACGATCCGACAATGTGTCACGAACATACAATAGTTGGCGGTACCGTTCAGTCAGGAGGCCACGTTCCACACGTTCATAACTTGGTGGCAACCCCCGGAGATGGTATCCTCTGGATAGGCGATGTGCATCAAGATAGTCAAGGCAGGTGGCGCACCGGCTCCAGCGCGGCCCCCCCGGGCCCAACTTTTTTTGGAGAACTGCTTACATCTAAAAAAGTTTACACGAGTAAAATATTTGATCAGAGGAACTTGGCAAGAATTGAAAGACTACAAGTTGATTTTAACAAGGTCAGCGGCCTTTTGGGAGCCAATGTTTCACAACAGCTGCGAAAGCGACTAAAAGTGCTTGAGCACATCAAGGGGGGAAAAATTTCATTTGTATCCGATGTTTATTACTCTAAGAGTATAACTGGTGATTTAAGACTTACCTTCGGGTTTAACTATCTGGAAGCTATCAAACGCAATGGGATTTATGCGCCTCTCTATGAATCAAATAGCCAACTGTTGGATACTTGCTCTGTAAAATCTTTTCGAGTTGTGCGCCGGCGAGTTAAAGAGCCAAATCTTTTTAATAAGCTAACCGGAGGGGACACGCCGCAAAGAATTTATGACGATGAACCCTTAGAGATTATAGGTCAGCCCACCCGATTGGGGATGCTAGATCTCAATACTGGCGTCTATCAGTACATGATCGCGGATGGTAACTTCGATGATATTACTACGGGGCTTTATGAGTATGGTATAGAGATTTCTATAATAGATAATACAAAAAGCAAGCTCGTTGATATCTTAAGAAACCCCCAGGATGGCCTTGATGTATTAATCCCCGAAATAGAAACGTTTTTAGCCGAGTCACTACTGAGAAACAACTATAATATTACAAGCAATCGTTATACCAAAGATTTTCTTCAACAGATAAAAAATCGTTATGGAGCTTATATAGCTCCTGGAACCCCCTGGACAGCGGCCGCTATGAAATATATTGCGTCCCTCCAACTTCTTTTCGGAACTCAACTGGGAGATATATCGACGTTAAGAGCCGATCTTTTGGGAGCTATCAGCCCAGACGTCTCGGGCCCGACAGGCATTCAGTTTTTACTTAAACTACTTCAGGGCTTTGCATCATCGCTTCGAACTGCGATCGGAGAAAATCACCCCAAGGCCCCCGGTGCTGCGCAAGTCTCTGCCACCTCTACGTCTGGTGCCTCTTCACGATTGAAGGTATTTAAAATCCAGCAATTCTTCTTAAATCCGATTAATGCCGACGATCTATTAAACTACGGGTTTGATTACTTGAATATTCAGGCGGCACCGGGATCTTCAGTGGGGCTCCCGCTGCTTACGGTTGACGATTGGAACAACTTATCCGCCTTAGAAGCAGAAAAGATTGCCGGCGAGAATATTGATCCATCTGCCCCTATTGCTCAGAATCCAAATGTTAAATTTTTAACTCCCAACTATTTGAGAATGCCGAATGAAACATCTCCCTCAGCTTTGTTTTCTACTGATGAACATGCACAACAGAAAGCATCTCAGAATATCTATCGTTTGTTGTTGTCAAATATGAGTAGAAACTCACCGCCCTCTTTCCCGAATATGACGGCTGCCCCAAATAATGTTTCCAGCAATACCACATCCGATCAGTCAGCTACATATTTAGCTCAAAATCAAATAATGGAAATGAACTCTTGCGGGGTGTCTATATTTAATCAATCCCAAGAGGATCCCATAGCCAATGTGTTTGGTATAACGGCGATTACAACTACTCCCGCTAATGATTATAAACACCTTGTTGACGCTGATGAATATTTTTCTTCAACCTCTAAGTTCGTTGGCGAAAACCCGGCAAATATTATTCTAGATTTTGCATCAGGGAGTACCATTCATGCCTCAATGCTACCCGGGCATGATGCCGCCGGAGCCAATACGCAAGAGGCACAAGACGCTAATAGTTCGGTAATATCTCAGTATCTTTTACAGGCAGACTTTTTTACCCACCCGGGCCCGAACTCTCCATTACCTAGTCTACCTCCTCCTGGAAAATATATTAACAATAACGATACCACGTTGGGAGCCCTTAAAGAAACACAAAAGTCGATTGCCGTTTATATGAACTCGGGACAGTTTGTTGCCAACCAGGGAAAGCAGGGGATGTCGGCGCTTATTGGCGGCCCTCCTGCGGGAGACATTATAGTTTCTGAAACGGATATGGCTTATGTAAACGCAGCTCTTGCCGGGGACATAAAGCCCGAAGACGTCGCGATGACAGCTGTTAAATATGGTTTTGTACATGTGGTGGAATATCTGGCGGGCTATAAGATAGCCAATGGGGAATCTTTGCTCGGGGCGCCCGTATGGTCATATTTAAATGATTCAATAATAGGTCTTGTTGGTACGGGAAAAACTTTCTTATGTCGCCTAAGAAAACACCCGGGCCCCATGGGCGCCGTAAAGGGTTTAGAGGTGCCAACATACAATGAATACTTTATCCTAGGAAGTGGAAATATTGCGTCTACTGTGGCCCCCGACACGAATTCGAATGTAGCAGCTGCTAATGTTCCTTTCAATTTATTACTAAATATGACAGAGTTTTCTGATAGTATAGAATATGCGAGTTCTTACGATCCGGATGTGAGTTACGGTTTCTCCGACGGATAGATAATAAGTAAAAACCTATGGAAACTATTTATTAAGGACGAACAATGGGAAAGAGAAACTTATTACTTGATCGCTACGCTCTTATCGGACAGTCCGCCACGGTGCGTAAAAGGTCAAAGACACCTGGCTATCCTGAACGGTTTGCCGGCCACCCGTGCCTTAAAAAGGTTTATGGATATAGTCAGTTAGACCGCTTCCGCGGCGCAACGGCTCGCTATTGGAGCTTTAAAACTGGCGGCAGCACTGGCTCCTACGCCGATTTTGGCTATCTGAATACTAGCAACGTGGGCTTAGACGGGATCTCTCCGGAAGATCGCGCCCAACGAGACGCTAACCTGATAGCCTTAAATGTAGCTGACATCGTCGCCAACAGGGCCAATGTGCATTACTCTGATGCAAGCACTACCCCTGTACCTTCCTGGAACGAAGATGCACCAATGAACCTGGGCGGATCTATTGATGACAATGAAGATCTGTCCAGGTTTTTTGGGAATCCGACACCTTTTCAGTTTTCGTTTCGAAACGAGGAGGGCCATCATTACCACTCGTCTCCTGGCTCCCCCGCGGTAGACTATACGCCCGGGTGGCATATCCCAGCCGCTCAAGCAGGCATGTTCGGCACCGCCGTTCCTGGTCGCCCCGGTATTAGAAACTTGCTGACGGTCTACGGCGACGAAGGACCGTGGGTCTTGGGTAGTGCTTATCAGTTTGGCCAAGATACTGGTCAGGGCCTTTATAGTCTTAACCCTGGCGCCCCGCAGATCGGCGCGAACTACCCCGCGTCCAACGCGTGGACTACTTATGCCGCAGGTACTAGCGATGCTCCCGGCGCGCCAGCCGTAACAAACGCATATCCAGGGTTCCTCCCACAAACCGGAAAGATGTATTATGATCACGCACATAGCTTTATGAGTCCCGTAAGTCCAGATTCTAACGAGGCCCGGCTCGGCGGCGCTGGTGTTAAAACAGCCACAATCGAAACTAGCTACAATTTTTTCAGTAAAAACTACGAGAATGCCTCTGCTACTGTTAGTGAGCTCTTGCTTCCCAACCGCTATATTATTCTAGCTGCGATTGACGGAGGGCCACATAATACCGATCCTGGTACCGATCCACTAGGTGACGATGTGATGAATCTGTATAGTCGGGTTAGCTGCTTGAACAACTCGTTTGTACTCCCCACCGCTCGTGACCAAATATCAAGACATGTGAGGACCATCACGTCCCAAGACGCAGTACTTGACTCACAGGCGCTCGCATATGACAGCACCAAAACTTATATTCAAAATTTCTATTCTCATCTAGGAGGGGGCGGTGCTAACATAAACACTATTGCACAGTCGGTTAACCCCCTCACAAAACACATCGGTTTTACAAGGGATTTTATAGTAGATAACTTTACAAACTATAATGCCGGCTCTCAAGCGCCTTTTCCTTTAGGGGTAAGTATTGAGTTTGGCACCCGACAGTCCAATGAGAACAGCCGGATAGCTCTTGAAGTGTTAGATAACCACCCAAACGCATACGAACTGCTGCTTCAAAACATTATGATAATGAATATATCACCCGACCACGAGTGGTACCAGCAGCCTGACTATACCGAAACCGATCCGGATTCACCGCACCGCACTCTTCGTGGAAACCATTTATTTGAGAGCACTATGGATTTTAGTGCTGTACTCACACAGGACGCCGGGACAACCTATCATGGCTTCGGGACATGGCCCAGCGCGAATGGAGAATGGGGCCCCGGCCCGAGCGTCGATTCGGGCGATTATAATCTTAAAGCCTTGAACTTATCGCATGCGCTAGCCTACAACGTGCTCGCTATCAGCACTGGGGTCTGGTGGCGCCTGGACGGCGCCCCATCACCCCTGACCGGCCCAACAGATAACACCGGAGTCGCATTTGGAGATGGAATGTTGGTGGGAAGAAAAGCGATAGCTCTCGCCGATGCGGCCGGCGCCGCCGCGAGTCCTGACTCGGCAAAGGTGATTCATCGGGCCAACGAAGATAGAGTTCTTTTTGACAGTTACCAGTTCGCGCCCTTCAAAAGCTTTATTAACGATCTTAGAAATGTAATAGTGCAAGAGGAGAGAAGTTATGAAGATATGCTACGTGGAGACGAGGCATATTGCGAAACCATAGCTTTTCGCGTGGCCAAATATAGAGCCGCAGCTTCTGGACCCGACGACTCCCCCATCCAAAACTTCTACTTTCCTAACGTGGGCCAAATTGAGCCGGGAAACAGCTCATCCGGGACGTTAGATAAAATCAAATATATCGATACTCAAGTTAAATATGGCGAGAAATACGTATATAAAATATATGCCTACAACTTAGTCATTGGCACTCAATATCATTATACCGGCCGCGTGCAGGATACGGACGGCAACGATCTGGGCGGTGGCGCGCCGCCAGGCGAGTCATCGTACTCCCATGGCGGCTCGGAGGCCCATGACGCTCAGCGCAATAATATGTATGTGGGCGACGAGACAGGCCACGGCAACAACCACATCCCCTACGCCGGCACCGCCGAATTTGATGCACACCAATTTACATCTCTACAAATTATAGAAGCACCTTATTATACGTATAAGCCGGTTGAGGTGAGGGATTTGCCCCCCGTCTTTCCAGAAGTAGAAGTCGTACCTTTTAAAGGAGTTAATAATAAAATCAAACTTTTACTTCAGACACAAAATGTTAAATATTCATTTGCTGAACCTGAAAAGTTTAAGATTAACGATGCCGATATAGATAAATATAAGTGTATAAGAACGGCCCAGCTAGGAGATGAGAGCGCCGTTGGGCCCTTAGTTTTTGGTTCAGACGACACAGATATAACATTTGAAGTTTACAGAATGACTGAGAAGCCTCTTTCTTACACGGATTTTGATGGTCATTTATTGGCCACGATTCCGGGAGTTACGCCGTCAGGCCAACGAGCTGTGAATATAGGATATGATGATACTATCAAGCCCAATAGAAAATATTATTATACTTTTAGAACTATTGATTATCACGATGCAATTTCAATCCCGTCGCCCATTTATCAAGTGGAAATAGTGGATGATAATGGAAGAATGTATCCCATCATAGATGTCTTTTATATAAACAACCATGTAGATCGATCCGTCAACGTCACAAAACCCTTGCGTAAATATCTGCAGATTAGTCCTGCCATGGCGCAAATCGCGGTGGATATGGATGAGCTCAGTACCGCGGGCGCAACGCCTAGTGCGCCACCTCCGCCAGGGCTTCTAGGGACACGTCCACAGGACGGTAGTGTTTGGCAGAAGGAGCTTACTGAACAAGACATCTTAGACGACATAGCTCACCCCCAGCGGATCTTCAAAATCAGACTCACGTCACGACAGACTGGCAAAAAAATAGACTTCAATGTTAAGTTTATCCAAACATCCACTATCAATCCCGAGGGACTAGATTAAAGTAAGGGATTTATTTAATATTAAAGACTAATTAAGAGGAAGGATTAACAACTATGGCATTTTTAGACAACTCGGGAGATATCATTTTAGACGCTGTATTAACAGATACGGGTCGAATGCGTCTCGCCAAGGCAGATGGCACCTTTAAGATTACAAAGTTTGCTCTAGCAGACGATGAGATCAACTATGGACTTTACGACAAAAACAACTCTAGCGGCTCGGCCTACTATGATCTTCAGATTTTACAGACGCCGGTTCTAGAGGCTTTTACCAATAACGGATCCTCAATGAAATCTAAACTCTTGAGTATTGCGAGAAAAGATTTGCTTTATTTACCAGTTCTTAAGTTGTATGATGGCACGGGACATGCTATGAACTCCGACGCCAGCGCCTTTATAGTGCTCGTAGATGACAGCACTGTTACGTCGGCTATTGGCTCGGCGGGCACTTCATTTAACGCCGGTATAATAGACGGCAATACGGTCGGCACCGATTCTACTTCGATTCGAGTTGACCAGGGTCTGGATACCACTGAAATATCTTTTGCCCTACCACTCGATCCGGATCTAAGAGAAACACAATATCTTGTTGAGATGGACAATCGGCTTGGATCTCTTTATAGTGGAGGGGCAGACACAACTCCGGCCACGCTGAGTTTTATTGATGATGATAATATAGCAACGTATTATCTCACCGAGAATACAGATACTTCTTTTGTTAAGGCCCTCTCATCGGTTACCAATGTCACCACAGGGGGAGGCACCAATATCGCCGGCCCGCGCGGCTCATTTTTAAATATTAAGATTGCCTCATCGATGGCCCTTAAGACCAATACCTTTTTTATGAATGTTCTCGGGTCGTCGGGAACCGACACAGTGCAGGGGGGCCTGACCAGCGGAACCTACAGATTCATTGATTCGATCCTTTCAGTTACCGGAATGACGACGGGATATCGAATCGATGTTCCAATCAGATATGTTAAGAAAAATTAATAAGGATAATAATAATGGCTAGTACCTTTAAAACACTTTTAAACAATGATGTGGTCTCCACACGTTCTATGCTCCACGAAGCAATCCCCGTAACGGGCACCATAGTTTCGGGAACCTATGCGGACAATAATATCAAAAACTTTACGCACGGAATGTTCCAGCAAGTATATGACTATCCTTATTTGAGTTCTTCGGCAAACCACATTTTTGACATTACCGTAGGGTTTTCTGCCAACTCCACTTATTCTGCATCAGCACCCACCACCGTTCTAAACCCCCAACAAGCCAAGAAAATCAACATCTATACTGAGATGGCACAGATTTTGACAGGCTACGATGTAAGCGGAAGCGTACGCGATTTCGATCGCGATGGTGATCTATCCGGCGGCAACAAGATGACAGAATGCATTTTTATTAATCTTGCCCGCCTACTAAGCAAGGATGAGGTTAAGAAGGGCAGCTTTTCAATGACAGTAGTGACGGGAGGCAGTGTGCAGCTGTCCACCGACAACGGCGTCTCGACGGCGCTGACGATCCAAGATTACGACGCGCTTAATTCCTATAAGGTCAATTCACCGGCCGGGGAATATGGGCTTCTCTATACTAGTTCGGCCGATAGATCTATTGCGGACGATAAAACGAGCACAAGTCCGGTGGGGCATATCTATTATCAAGCAGGCATTGTTGTTCTCACTGCTAGCATATTTGGCAAAGCCACCATGTCTGGATCTGGTATTCCGGATGTCCACGGCGCTGCTGGCATCGGCACTTCTAACTACTTCGGTCAAATCGTTCCTCTACCGGGCGGAATAGGAACCATCGCCGCTGCCCTTACCGGTTCGGCTATCAGCAGCTCCTGCGATGGACTCAGAAATCGTCTGCAGAATATTTCTTTCAATAATACCACAGAGCTTAACTCTACGATTTATTTCTGTCGTGCAAACAACAGCGAGTTTAACTACTCTGCCAATCCCACGTATCTATCAGCCAGTAAAATGGTGGTGAAGAACAACACCTCTGATACATCGGTATCTTACATTACAACTATTGGCATGTACTCGTCGGATAACGAACTATTAGCTACAGCCAAGCTGAGCGAGCCTCTCAAGAAGACGGCGGACGATGAGTTTACTTTGAGGGTACGGCTAGATTACTAATCTTCTATCTAATTAATGAGGTAGATAGTTATGTCCTATATTTTTAAGTTTAAAAACAATGATGTCCTCATTAATTCAATAAAATCATATCCTGATATCTCCTTTGATATCTACGGCCCTGTAGCCTATTACAACAATCGCCTTCCTGTAAGCGGAGCGTTTACGGGAAGTGTTCTTAGTTGCCCCCCGGGCTATCTATCACTTTATGAGATGAACGTAGACCGCTCTGGCTCGGCGGGCCTAGATAAAGCATTGCCAACTCAGGCTGATGGCACACCGGGCCTTCCGCCGTTCGAGGCTGCCGTGAAAGCAGGCGTCAATGCCGCGACGTTTTATACCGACGGCCGCGCTGGCGGCAAGATAGCGGGCAACCCTATCATTCGCCCATTCGCTGTCAAAGACGGCACTCGCATGGGATACAAAACCGTAAGCAAAGCAACCTTTAACGCTGAGAGAATTGGACAGGTAATGTCTACTCACTATCCATTGACCGCTTCGATCTCCAAAGAATATTGGGCGCGAGAGGATGCCAGAATGGTCGTTGCCAATGTAGCGACCACCGGCGGCGGCACGGAGGTAACGATTCAGGATAGCGGCAGCGTATCTCACCTTATAGCGCTCATAAACACGATGAACTATTATCAGAAGTTGAGCCCACACTATGCGGTTTCGTCATCTCAGTGGACGGTGCCCGCGGCCGCTGCAGCGGGCGCTACCGGCAGAAACTTAACGGGCTCCTCAGTTGGCGCCTCGGGGCCTGTTGCGGAGCCAGCCAAGGAATATACAACAGCATGCCCTCAAGCTTGCGATGTGGGGCTAGTTTCTATCCCATCTATATTCTATGGGTCCACAATAAAGAAAGGCTCTGTGGTACTAAAAACTTACCTCAGTGGCACTTTGGCAGCACAGCTCGAAGATATCAATCGAAACGGAGAACTGATACAAACGTTGCCAGTGGGAAGCGTGGGGTCAGGATCGGTAGCCGGCGTTGTTCTTTACAATGAAGGATTTGTTGTTCTTACGGGATCGTGGGATTTTTCTGATGGACAGCATACAGAAGATTATACTGGATCGAACACTCCGCCGGCGTGGAAGTTTTTTGGACAGTCGTTAGCGGCATACCCAGTATCTACAACCCCTTCCTCCAGTTATTACCTAGGATTTAAGGGCACCACTATTACTCCCACGCTGACCATGTTTGCTCATGCCAAAAAGAATCAACTCAATCATTCTAACAACCCAACTTATGTTACCAATGATAAAACACGAATACTATCAACAGGTTCGCAAGGGTATATCGAAAATGAGAATTTAGAGATTAAAAATACTGTCAGTTCATCGTATAATGATCCTACAGGAAGTTTCATGAAGACGACATACATTACTAAGATTGCCATATATGACGAGAACAAAAATCTCTTGGGAGTTGCCAAGTTGGCAAAGCCCGTTAGAAAGCTAGAAGACAGAGATTTTACTTTCAAGCTGAAGTTGGATATTTAGTGTTTCTGGGATTTGACATAAGCACTAGCATTATCGGAGTATCGTGCATCAGTTCACATGGCGAAATAATATTTTGCGAGCATTGTGATCTCCGAAAAGAAAAAGGGTTGTTTGCAAAGATAGATAGATTCCGAGAGTTCTTGGTAAATGTAAGATTTTTGCAAGCCGCAGTCCGAGAGATCTGGATTGAGGAGCCTTTTGTGTTTTTTAGTGGCGGCGGTTCGAGCGGGAAAACGATGGCCGTGCTGCAGCGATTTAACGGAATGGCATCGGTGGCAATTCGAGATGCGTTTCACATAGACCCTCAATATCTAGGCGCCAGCCAGGCACGAAAACTTAATGAGATTAAAATCCCGCGCGGTACCAAAGCAAAAGAAGAAGTTTTAAAGTTTCTTCTTGACAAGGTGCCTACATTTAAGGTAGAATATACAAAGCATGGTAATCCAAAGCCGGGTTACTATGATAGGGCTGATAGCGTAGTTATGGCCCGCGCAGGACACACTTTGTGGAAGAACAAAAACTCTTCATTCTAAGAGAAATCCTTGGAGCATGTCGCAGAACTAATGGGGAATATCTTTTTAACTGTCCCTATTGTAATCATCACAAGCCTAAGTTCTCAGTTAATCTAACCAAAAACGTATACAAATGCTGGGTGTGTGATACTAGGGGTCGCAATCTCTATCACGTTGTTAGAAAATATGGAGAGTATAAGCATCGCCAGAACTGGTTAAGACTGGACAATGAAGTAGATTATAACGACCTAGATCGCTGGGATCTCTTGGAGCATTTTGAGAAAAAGAAAAAGCCTGAACAAATAATTCCTCTTCCAAAGGAATACATTTCGCTTGCAAATAAAGATATGCCACCCACAGGTTTTATGGCTAGGAAGTATTTAAAAGAGAGGGGCATAACGAAGAAAGATATTATTTGGTGGAAGATAGGGTACTGTTCAACAGGAGAATACGAAAATCGAA
>Ga0209756_1000118_pt1 | contig 71507 bp, 111 predicted proteins | sample ETNvirenome_6_85_FD_184071 | JGI IMG/M metagenome (GOLD analysis project Ga0209756, IMG submission 184071) | Marine viral communities from the Pacific Ocean - ETNP_6_85 (SPAdes) (version 3) | ecosystem: Environmental > Aquatic > Marine > Oceanic | place: Pacific Ocean | collected 2013-06-19 | reverse complement strand
GAGGGGTGCTGGGCTGGAGGGGTGGGGATGCTGGAGGGGAGGGGTGCTGGGCTGGAGGGGTGGGGATGCTGGAGGGGAGGGGTGCTGGGCTGGAGGGGAGTCGCCTTCCCCGGCGAATAACCGGACATTAAAATTCTCTAAAGTTTGTAAACAATAACTAAAAGATAGTAGACAACGCTTGACACGTTGTGATAGAGTAAAGATAATCTAAATTATGGGAGTATGTAAAATGGATATGTTTGAAGACGGTAATAGTAATTGGGAACGCTTGACTGATGTTGCAATCATGTTGGTTAAGCAGTCAACTTTTCCAGACATGGATAAGAGACTAGTGGTTCAAGTATTGGAAAAAGCTAAACAATTACATCAAGAACAAGCAGCCGAAAAATCAGGGGGTGCAGTTAGCATAAAATAGAAGTCGGGTTGATTTAATAATTTGGGCCATCGTTGAATCGGTGGCCCTACTAAGGAGCTAAAAACATGACAACTAAAGAAACGACAAGCAAGTCAAATTGTGCAATCGGATATACAGACGAAAACGGCAACATAGTCAATAGTCATTTTTTCAAGGATATTCCAGACAAACCTGCAACGGTAAATTGGAGATGTCAGAATAGTGATGGTGAGTTTGTACGTTGTGAACATGTCCGAGAATTAAAAAACAAACTTAATTCGCCAACATTTAACAATCAAGATATTTAAGGAGTACAAATGCTAAGTAGAAAATATTATGAGATGTTTGCCGACACTTTGGCGAATCATGCCCACAGAAAATATGTGTCCGAATTGGTGCATGATTTAAGCCTCGAATTCAAACGGGACAATCGAAGATTCGACCGTCAAAAATTTGAAGATCGAGTGTATAAGCAAATTGGTTATCCAAGCACACGATAACTAAACTAACCAAGCTCCAAGATTTAATCATCTTGGAGCTTACAACTAAGGAGAAAATAGATGACTAAAGAAAATCGACTTTGTGACGATTGCAGGACTGTGGCGTATGATCATGGGTTTGACGATCCAGATCAACAGGTTGAAGTTATGGTTACTGCTGGCCTTGATGTTGAGGACCATCTTTGCACAATGCGAGAAGAGCCAGAAGACTTCAGAGGCAAATGTATTTGTGCCTGTAATGATCTACTTCGTTAAGACTTAGACAAACTAATCAAGCCCTAAGATTTAATTATTTTAGGGCTTTTTTCTTTTGTATCTTATATATAATCAAGTCGTGAACTTATCACTGCACCGAACCCACTTTTAAGGCATCTAGCAGCTACGCACAGCCAATTTAAACACCCAACATATACTATGATATTACCAATGCAATTTAAAACGCTGTACGTTGATCGACCCCGGTTGTGGGGTTGAGATACCCCCAGTAGCTCAATAACCCCTATCTTAAAAAAAAGAGATGCTTCTCAGCAAACGCAAGCTCAGATAAAATATAATTATAAAAAGAAATAAAGCCTTTCATGTTGATATAGACTGTGTATATCAATTAACGTAGAGAAACGTTTATAGTGTAAACAATAGTAACCAACCAAAGTGTAAAAAGAATTGCTGTATGAGGCGTATAGAAGGCTTGTAGTGGCTATATTATGTAAGGAGAAACAACATTATCATGCTGTTGTAGAAAAACTGAATAGTTTTCAGGTGTTTTTGAATTTTTTTAAAAAATAAAAATTTTGAAAAAACGGGATTATGTTATAAGGAGTGGTTGTTGTTTAGAATATTCAGTGGGGATTGGGTCTAAATACTGATGTTTTAGATTATAGCAATTTTCTGTATATCTAAACCGAGGGTCATTAGGGTCTGGGTCATCTTTTTTGCCATAAACAGCATTAGCTAAGAAGTCCTCTTTTGTTTTTTGTCCTAATAACCACACAGCTTTTAAATCTTTATAGCCTTCTATCTTTCTATTCTTCATTATTTTCTCACCATAATGTAAGCTAACGAAAATATATAGATCGGGTTTTTGGTGTAGGCTGGTTTCAGCTATAGTAGCATCATAAGAATCTAATGGGGGAACGGATCTTTGTTTTGTTTTAACTTCTGCTCGAATACCAGATGGTAAAATTAAATCATAATCCTTGTGGTTTTCAATTGGAACGCTAATATATTCCGATACTGCTTCCTCCGCTAAAAACCCTGCTGCACTTCCTTCACCATTAAGTATTGAATTATTTAAAATTCCCATATCAGCTGCTCTTTGTTCGGCCCTAGTTATCATTTCTTGTGTATGTGGTATTGTTATCAATTTATTTTCTCCTTAGCAAGAACCAAAGTAATCATTTAAGGGATTTGGGAATTCGGAGTCCCATTCAAATATGGGGGTATTTTCTCCCATATATGCGGATTCTGTATTAAAGGTAAACCATTCTACAGATTCTTCATAGTCCCAGTCATTATCTTCCATAAGCTGCTGAATACATTTATCGCTGGAATAGAGGAGTACGGGTTTCCCGTCACGGTCCCCTATACCTTTAATAGATCTGTCATACCCATCTGCGGTTAATGCATCCGGATTTAATTCTAGTATCTGGTCTATTATATTATTATTCATTCAATACCTCTAAAAAGGAACAATATTGTAGAAACTGTTGGTGTATGTGTAATTACCCTCAAATTTAAAGTCGGGGTAATAACCATTTAATTTGTTATAGTAAAAGAGCTGTACAAAATCCGCAAACTCCATACATTCACTACATATAGGGTATTCAAAGGATAAAAGATAACGTTTTAACCCCTGCGGTTTATGTCCTTTAGGCGGAGGTCCTTCATATGCTGGTTCTCCACAGCATTTAGATACTAAAGATGTTGGATCATTTTCTTCATAATATTTCATAATGTATATATTATAGCACATCTAATGGTATAATAATGTAATGGGAGAAGATAATATGCCTAAAAACACACGATACATCAAAGCTATAGAAGATAAACTACACTTTAATTTCCCAGAACATAAGAGTTAAAATTTGGAACCCCCATTTCAAGACATACCAGAAAAATATCTGATAGAATTACGAAAGTTAATGAGAGAATTTAATCTACCATATATTGAAATTAATATAAAAAATAAAGATGAAGGATTCCCATTAATAAACACTGTAAGTAAAATCGAAGCAGTAGTTAATAGTATACTTGGAGATATCTTTCTTGCTAAGATGGAGGAGGGTTGTTTGTTACTTAGCTCTTTAGAAGAACATTTAGATAACTTATTAACATTATCAGCGGTTTTGCGGGTAAAACATGAAAAGAATAAGGTTCAGACAATTGTAAATAAAATATTAGTCGAAGATAGGAAAAGAACAAGAACGCCTGTCCCTAGAATTTTTGAGGACGCGTTTGATAAAGATTGGGAATGTGATAATGCCTAAAAAAGAAAATTGGAGAAGAGATTATACTTATGGTAATCGAAAAGTACATTTACCACAAATAAGTATAGGTGCATGTAAAAATTCTAAACCTTATTTTACTAAGGGAGGACGTAAGGGTGTAAAAATCTGTCCTAACATAAATGTAGAACTGGGGAATGGATACTGCGTCACTTGCTGGGATATAAAATCAAGTAGGAAAACTATTGTTTAAATAAGTTTAATGGCATACAGGGTATTCTTCAAACAATTTGTGTGATTAAATATTTAATTATTCGTATTAAATAATTTATTATAAATTTAATATGTTTAATCGTACTTTTCAACTTAGGGAACGTTATTAACCCCAAGCAATATCTTTTTCGGTTAATGAATCTAAATAAGCATTTTCCGCTCTGGTTTCTGCTTCAACGGCTTCCTTTTTTCTATGCTTAAGTTTTTTAGTAATTAATAACCCAGCAGAACTTAAAAGTACCACGGCTGTAAGACCAATCAATATATTTTTAGATCTTTTTTTCATTTCGTTTATTTTAACTTAATTTAACTGCAGTACCATAAGCTAGTATTTGAGATTCACCATTTTTACCAGATGAATTTTCTAATCTAACCCCAATTATACCATTAGATCCCAATATTTCTGCCTGTATGGTCATTCTTTCTATCGCTTGTTGCCGACTTTCGGAGAGTAAATTTGTATATTCAGTTACTTCGCCGCCCATTATCATCCTAAGTATTGCAATTATATCTTTGCCTATTGCCCTACTTCTTACAGTGCTGCCTTGAACAAGCCCTAATACTTCTGTAATTCGTTTACCTTGAATATTATCTATAGTTGTTATAAGCATAAAGTATTCCCCATTATTATTATACATTAATCGAATTAATATTCCACAAACTATAGAAGCACGTAATTTCATCCCCCTTTTTTATATCTTTTATAGTTAGTAAGTTGCGAATTTCTTGCCAAGGTTTCCAGAAAGAACCTATAGTTGCTTTAATTAATACACAGTTAGGGGCATCAGAATGGTTATAGAAGCCTCCCAGAGGCGTTCTCAGCCAATTTTGTGGGAATGTGGTATGTTTTATATGGGTAAGCCCCAAATTCGTCTCTGCGGGAATATCTTTTTCTGCAAATAATCCTAATCCATGAATTTTAGATTTCTTAATTGTTAGTGATTTGGGGAGGGGGTTATACATTTATTGTTGTGTTCGTTGTTGATTAAACCAATTTTTAGGCGGCTTCATAAATTTCTTTTCCAGTCTATCTCCACATAGGTAACATATTGGTATTCTAACTAAACCTGTCGGTAAGTCTTTAGGTTTTTCTAATTTATAATCAATTTGTCTTACATCATCTAACCCACAAGTAGGGCAAGAATATTTGTATCTAGGCATTCGTAATCCCTTGATTATATCGAGTTAATCTAGCATGATCAGCATTTTGTTTTTCTAAATCTTTTAGTTTGCATACGATATGATCCAACACATGCACTTGTGTTAAAGCTAATGCCATATTAGATTTTTGCTCAGTGCCGTAAATATCTAAACTAGCATTTGTTGCTTCTACATCAATTAATTGGCAATACTTCAAGAATATATTCCAAATCTTATCACTTTCATCTATTGTAGAACTCATATGATATCCTCCTACCTATATTTTGTATGTTTATTTTTCTTTAGTTTATTCGGCAGCATAGAAAGTTTTTCAAGAAGACGTACCGATTTTCTATTATCTGGTGAGAATTTCTTTTTTGCTTTTTGTTTAGATTCTCTACGTTCCCATTTATTTTGCATTATTCAGATTCTTCTACGTATCTCCAAACTCTTGACCATATGTTAGTTGTTGGTTTTCTTTTTATGAAGGGGAAAAATTTCTCCGCGTGACCCCATATTTTATTATACTTCCCATTATCGCCTTTCTGCCAAACCCAAGCTCCTGCATCAATAAACAATTCTTCTTCCCCGGTATTTAGAATAAAGAATCTTTGTTTTTTTAATAATCTAAATATTCGTTTCTGAATTGTTTTCTGTCTTTTTTTACCTCGAATCCAAGTAATATAAACCGGATCGCGTAAAAGATGACTTATGTCTATTTGTTCGTCATTCATAATAAATTAAATTTTAATTTTATTGAATATACCATAAATTAAATAATTGAGTCAAGATAATAAGTATAATTAAATTGAGGCTATTTATGAAATTATATGTTGATGCCGATGAAACATTAGTAAAATGGGAAATGTCATTAGAAATTAACAAAGAATTAGTAGAGCTTTTACATGAGGGATTAAGAAAAGGTACTTATGATATTACAATATGGTCTGTATTTGGAAAAGATTGGGTTAAGAAATATACTGAAATGCTTTTCCCTAGATTAGATATTCCTTATGGGATTAAACATGATTTATATTTATCAGTACCTAAAGAAGCTTATGCAATTGATAATCGTAAAGAAGTTGATAAAGGATATTTAGTTAATTTTAAGAAAGTATTTACTTCTGATGAGTTCATTTCTTTTCAGAAAATAAGGCCTTTATAAAATAAAATTAACTTTTTTATTTCTTTTCTTTTGGATATACGTAGTATATCTTTTCTTTTCTTTGTTTTTTGTATTAATTTCTTTATTAAATAGGGGGATTGTTAAAGGGGGAAATAAAAAGGATAGTAAAATGGTAGAAATAATTTTAATAGGGAGTAGTATTTTAGTAATAAGTAATGTTTTGTTAAGAATTTTATTTAAGGATAAATTAATTAGTTTTTTAAAAAGGCAAGAATATGAACGTGGGTATATGAAAGGTTGTCATAACACTAAATTATACTCCCAAATTTTCTCTCAATTACCCAGCACTCAATGGTTAAATAACAATATTTATGTGGATCTAAGTACAAGAGAGAAGTTTTTAAAGGTGGTAAAACATAAAACAAATCATTAAATTTGAGTATAATATGTTGTAAAGCAACTTCATAAACGCTTTATTGAAGAAAGAAAAGACTACTCCAGAAGATATCCCAGAAATAATATTTAAAGATATTTCTGAGGAAGAACGAAAATTGTATACATAAATGGGGACATTAAATGGAAACACCTTCAATCAATATATTACCTAAATTAAAAACATTTAGTAAATATTTTGCAGCAACAACTTTATTATTAATAGGTATTCTTGGTATTGGTTTAGTAAGTTATAACCCATTAAATATAACTCATACTTATCTTCCCATTAATTTTGGAACCTTAACCATAACTCAAGAATTTTTACAAACTAATTTAAACATTTTTTATGCAGACTACTATATGTGGGGTGGTACTATTGCAGGTTCAATTATAGCTATTATTGTTTCATTGGTCTTGTTTAGTAATAATCCTAGACAATTACATAAAACCCTAATACACTCCCCTATTGTGATCTACAGAAAATTACAAGTAGGCAGAGATAAATTATTGAAACTTATTACTTACTTAAATGAAGAATCTGCTAAATGGCGAATGGCTTTTAATGTTCTTAAATCTCCATATAGTTTACTTCGGGCCGCTGGGTTCAGCCCACAGATGGCTATAGGTTTAATATTTGCTGGTACTGCCGCTGGTGGTGGTGTTGTGGTAAATGAAACTGTATTTGCTGAGCGTTCTTTCCAACGGGGAGATAGTGGTGTTTACGCAGCGTCCCTTATAGGAGATGCCCCATTAGATATACCAACTGAATATGTAGAAGGTTCAAATACGTTACGTATTGATTTAGGTAGTACACCTGTTCGGGAAATTACAATAGAAAATGTTTCTGTTGGAACAGTATTTACGGGCAGTGCGCTGCCATCTGGCGAGACTAACGTGGTGCAGGTATCAGGTAATGTTGTGTCTGGCGGTACTAATACACGACTTGAGATAGGACATTTTATACTTGAAAATTCTCGTTGTAAAAAGTTAACACTTACGGATATACAGGCTCATACGATTATAGTGCGGGGAAATGCCTCGGACGGACAATCCATAGCGCCAAGTCCGGGGACTAGTCGCATGAGAGCCATAGGTGGAGGACATCAACAAGCTGATGCGATGGTTACAAATGGTGGTACATATGATAGAATCTGGATACAAGCACCCTCAAGTGGGGTTAATGGGAAGATTGGAACACTTAGATTGACTAATTTATATACCAAAGGTGGAGACTGCGTATTTTCAAAGATGGATATAGGTAAAATGGAACTTTTGCTAAATGAAATAGGCGAGGGAAACGGGTTTGCTACAAAAGAATTTTCCATATCTTCTACAGTCACAGGGGCTAATATAACGCTTGAAGACAACGTGGAAGTCACTATAGCTGAACCCACAACTACAACGCACTAAATAAACTGATTTAAAATTATGGCTAGACGAACATGGATACGCTGTAAGTGTGGTGTAAAACTACACGCTAAAAAACCCAACAAAGTTTGTTACGTTTGTTCTAATAAACAACGTAAAGGACAAAAATCACATGATAAACAAAAACAATACTAAAGTATCTGTAGAAGGTGCTTTATCAACCAAAGAAAAAGAAGAGCTTTTAATGGATAGTTTTGGGTCATTAAGGTCTGAAATCCATTCATTAGCTAAACAAATATCTTTCATTAAAACATTAGAAAAAAACATTTTAGTTCTCCTGCTTTGTTCTCTCATAGTCGGGGGGATTGTAGGAGTATTCGTTGCAATTTAGTATAATAAAGTATGTATGAGTATAAAGTAACATTGGATAGAGTTATTGATGGTGATACTGTCGATGTAGATATTCAATTAGGATTTAAGGTTGTTTTATCTAAACAGCGTATTAGATTACATGGGATAGATACACCAGAAAGTAGGACTAGAAATAAAGAAGAAAAAGTGAGAGGTCTTTTGTCAAAGGAATACCTTAAGAACATTTGTGAATCCTCTACTATTAGACTTCTTAGTAAGGACAGAGGAAAGTTTGGTAGGATATTAGGGATTTTATACCAAGATGACGAAACGGTAAGTATAAATCAACGGATGTGTGATGACGGATATGCAGTCCCTTATTTTGGGGGAAATAAAGACGAGCTGGAAGCTTTGCATATGAACAATAAACAAAAATTAATTGAGAAAGGGATATTGGGGGGATAAATGCCTTTAGTAGATAACCTTTATGAAACTCTGATTAAAGATCCAGACTTAGATATTATGTATGGACAAACAAGGCATGAAGCCGCCAAAAGTGAGGCTGAACAGAGAACAAGGCAGCATTATAACAATGTCGAAGCATTATCTTTAGCTTCTGAACCACTTAAAAAAATGTCACCACTTAAACAGTTTATTTTTCATGTCTCTAAACTTAAAAATGATTAATAAAGAATAAGTATAATAAATATTAAGAAGGGTATTATGTCTGATACAAGATTAAACAAATCTATTAATGTATTTATCAAGCTACTAAAAGGCACTGTTAATGATAAGAAATTCTCTTATGATGATGATGATGGTCTTGATAAGGCTATTAACTATGCTGTAAAATTGATGAGGGAGAAGAAACCAGTTAATTTTGAATGGCATCATGATTATGAGAAAGGTTATCAGAATAAACCGATACAGAAAATAGATCCCGCTGCTGGAGCTTTAGCAGGCTGGTGGTTTGGACAAACTATAGATGAAATTAATAGAGAGAGAGGCAGATTATCTCCCTCCCAACAACGGGAATTTGATAGACAGATAGACGCTGCTATGACAAGGGGAAGATTTTCAAAATCAATCTTATTAGAAAAATTACAACAATTAAATAAAAATAATTCAATAATGAAAACTACACCCCGTATTAATCCTGCGACAACATCTCCCCCAAGAAAAGGTGAGGTATTTGACCCAGTTTCTCATAGATGGGTAAAACCCGAAACTAAGGCTAAGGGTGCGATAGCTGCCCGTAAAGGTAAAAAACGAATACGTGGTACTGGAACTGGTATTGGGGAAAAGAAAGTTGCTGGTCATGGTAAAGGAATTACCAGATTTGTGGGTGCAGGCAGGAAGGCAAAAGGGAGAACAGACGTAACTTATAAACCAACTAAAGCGAAAAAACCTAGAAAATAGTAATACACAAGGAGAGCTATAACAATGGCACAGAAAAAGTCTAGTAAGAAAACAAAAAAAGCTAAAACTACTACAACAAAAGTTCAGAAGAAAGTTGTAGAGGAAGTTGTTGTTAAGGAACCAGAAATAACGGGTTATTTAACACCCATCTTACTTCAACGTGAGCCAATGGAGAAAAATATACCTGTAGCTGCTATTTTTCACAATAAAAATGCGGGTTCAATTACTTTAGAATGTTATGTTCCTAGTCATGAAGCTAATATTGAGATGATTATTGGGGGTGATATTTCAATAGAAACTGCTGGAAACATAAAAATGATATCTAAATCAGAGTCCCCAGAATCATGGATAACAAACCTATATAAATCACGAGAATTTTCTGGCAACCCGTTTATAGCAGAAGAGGCTCAACCCACATATGAAGCTTAATGATTTTGTAAATAAAAAAAGTATTCGCCGATCAACATCTCCACCCCGATTTGTTTTAGATAATGAAGCTTTAGATTCTAAATACAAAGACCAAATAGCTGAATTAAACGCCGAACTTGGTCGTTACAGAACAATGGAAGCAGATCGCGATGGAGTTAGACGTAAATTAATTGTTGCACAAGAATCATTTGAATCTCTTAAATCCGATAGTGCTAACTTAGAGGATGAGATAAAAACATTAAAGGTTACAATTTCTGACCAAGAAGGGTTTCTACAGAATATTCCAAAATTACAAAAGGAAATTGATCAATTAAATTTCATTAAGGGATATTCTAAAGAAATAGAAACTAAAAATTCTTTGTTATTAAAAGAAATAACTACCCTTAAAAAAAATATAGAAGATAAAAAAGAAGAATTATTAATAGTTGCTAATTCTGAGGTAAAGAAACGATCTGATGAAGAAGTTTCGATATTAAATCAACAAGTTTTAGAAAAAAATAAAAAACTCGAAACTTTTGCTGATGAAACTAGTAGAATAAACATAGAGGTAAAAAAGCAGAATAGACAACTTAGAGATAAAATTAATTTTTGGGAAAAAGAATCTAAGGCTATGGCAGCTCAGTTAGAGGAATCTATACAGCTTGAAAGTAAATTAAGAAGGTGGATTACTAATTTGGAAAACGAAGACGCGAAAAACACATCTATTAAAGGTGGGTTAAATAAAAAATTAAATTCCTCGACATCCTCTATATCAGAAATGAGGGTGGTTATTGAGGGGTTAATGACGGACAATAAATACTTAAGCCGTCTGAATAATGTTTTCCGGAAAGAATTATCACAACCAAAATATTTATCAATGGGGTCAATCGCAAAACGGGAAGGATTTAAGATGCCTCAAGGTATGGAAAATATACGAACACGTAATTTGGGGAATTCAGCCCCAACCCTATTAAAATTTAATCCTAAGAAGGAGAATAGTTATGGTAACTAAAGCACCGTGGCGATCAGAGATAGAATCTTTACAAAATTATCAAAAACATAAGACTTTTACATTTACTACTTCCAGCTCAAGTGCTGAAGATGCTGTAACCTTAGCAGGAAGTATGGAGGAGTGTAATAAAATATCCTTTGTGGTTGAATCTGCAGATGCATATGTGGCCTTCGATGAAACAGCCACAACCAGCAGTATGCTTATACCGCAGGGAGAAGGTTATTTTGATGAAGGCATCTGGTTTGGCACAAAGATTAGTATTATAAGGTCAGGTAGTACAAACGTAAGAATACGTGGAATTATTTGGGGGCGTTAAATGCCAAAAAATACTAGGTCCGGCGGATTACATAAAGGAAATCTCTTTGACACCAACGTAAAAGCCACATCTATTGATGAGGATATTTTTACCGATCAAACGCTGCTTGATGCAGCTGCTGCTGATGGTGACTTAATATTAGTCCTTGATGTATCAGAAGATCCGGACATAATAAAATATATAACTAAAACCAATTTACTTGGTACTTCAGCTGTAGCATTAACTGGTTCTACTGATAATACAGTGGTAACTGTTACAGGTTCCGCAGCAATTGCGGGTGAGGCTAACCTTCTTTTTGACGGTACTATTTTAACGAATGATGGTGGTGAAGTTGATATTGATATATCTTCAGGCGACCCCCACTTAAGTTTTCAAATAGGTGGAACTGATAAATTCACTCTTGGTGTAGATGATACTGATTCAGATTCCCTTAAAATAGATACTGGCGGAACTGTTGGCGGCGCTACGAAATTTACTATGGATAGTTCCGGAAACATTACTCTTGCCGGAGGTTTAATTCTTGATGGAAATAGAAGCGTAACTCCGGGTGATGGTGCTATGCTTCATGTTGATACCTCAACTATTACAGATAGCGCTACATCAGGCTCAGGAACCGCTACAAAATACACACATGTAGCTCTTGAAGCCCCGACATTAGCCGCTACAAATTCTTCCGTAACTACAAGCGATGTTGCCACTTTTTATATTAACGATGCAGCAACTGCGGGGTCTAACCAAACCATTTCTAGGAATTGGGCTATGTGGGTTGATGCTGGTAACGCAAGATTTGATGGCTCTATTTATTCCGGAACTACACATACTATTAATTCTTCCGGATTATTACAGGTAGCTAATCAATCAAATATTACTGGTGTTAGCACCGTTACATCTGGCACATGGGGTACTGGGGCGGTAATAGCTGGTGTCACGATGACATTAGGTAGTGATGCTGAAGGAGATGTTTATTACAGAAATAGTAGTGGGGTACTAACCAGATTAGCTAGAGGCTCCGATGCAGATGTATTAACTTTAGCGTCAGGCGTTCCTTCGTGGGCGACCCCAACGACAGGTGATATTACAGGAGTGACCGCAGGTGATGGTTTAAGTGGGGGCGGTACTTCAGGCGGAGTATCTTTAGCATTAGACTTAAATGAATTAACCGGAGCGGTATTAGCAGATGGAGATTCTATAGCATTTATTGATGCAGACGATAACTCCTCAAAAAAGGAAGCTTTTGCCGATATATTAGATACTATTGCCGGAACAGTAGGAACTACAGGATTAGACAGATCAGGAGCAACCTTAGTTGTAACGGACTTACACCCTGTAGGGGTAGATGGTTCAAATAACCAGCTACTAACAGATGATGGTGACGGAACAGTATCATCGGAAGCTCAATTAACTTTTAACGGGGATGTATTAGCAATTACAGGTACGGGTTCAGCAAAAGGAAATAAGGACATCTTAACAATTACCAACGATGTAAATGCATCTGATATGGATGGTACAGAAACATCTATATTATTTAATCAATGGTATTATGATGGTTCTTCTCCAGCAGTAGCCGATGCCGGTAGAATTTCTATTGGTACTGAACAAGACTGGACTTCCACTGGTAGCACGCAAGATGCATATTTGGCATTAGAAACCGCCTTAAACGGAACTGTAACCGAACATATACGACTTACAAGTGCGGGTTATTTAGGCATTAACGCCACAGACCCAAGTAGTTTATTAGATGTTCGTGGGGCTGCGGGAGCGCCCGGAATTTTGACGTTATCTACTGCTGAAACAACAGTTGTGGATGGGGACAAATTAGGTAGGATTGATTTTCAAGCTCCTAAAGAAACCGGTACAGACGCAATACTTGTTTCTGCTTCTATTTGGGCTGAATCAGATGTTACTTTTGATGCCTCAAATAATGCAACAGATTTAATCCTAGCATTAGGACATTCTGAAGCCGCAGCAGAAAAATTTAGATTTACCAGTCAAAATGAGATAGGTATAGCCGGAGCTAATTATGGTACTGATGGTCAGGTGTTAACTTCTGGTGGGGCTGGGGCGGCGGTAGCTTGGGAGGATTCAGCGACAGGGGCGGTCACAGCTCTCAACAATAAAACAGCAGATAGATTAATCACTATTGGTAGCACCACTACAGAATTAGATGGTGAAGCTAATTTAACATACGCAAGTGACGTTCTTTCCACAACCTCATCGTCAGCTAGTTTACCCAGACTAGACATCACAAACACACATGCTGATGCAACTGGTGCATACATAAAATTTATTAAAGACCCCGGTTCCGGACAAGGTGCAGACAATGACGTTATGGGGACTATTACTTGGTACGGAACAGATGCATCTAATAACACACCCGAAGAACTCGCCCGAATTGAAAGTTATATAGTAGAGGCAGATCACGGTTCTGAAGCTGCCGGAATGAAGTTTTATGTAGCAGAAAACGATGCCACCATGACTGCTGGGTTACAAATATTAGGCCAAGCAAGTGATGATGGGGAAATTGATGTAACTATAGGGGCTGGCGCTGCCTCCACTACTACGATAGCTGGCACGCTTACAATGGGAAGTACAGCTGCCATGACCAATGCCGGGTTAGTATCTGTTGCTAATCAATCGAATATTACAGGAGTAGGAACTGTATCATCCGGTACTTGGGAAGCTACAGATGTCGGCGTAGCCCATGGGGGGACGGGAGTATCGACTTTACTGACAAATGCTGTATTAACAGGCAATGGAGCGTCTGCTATTCAGGCTGAAACCGATCTTTTGTTTTCCAGCAACAAATTAATACCTACAGCATCTGCTCATAATGCAGTAGGAACGGCATTAACTATGTCAGCTGGGGCTACTACCGCAGGTACTACGAATAATATAGCAGGTGGCGCACTTACCTTCCAAGGTGGACAGGGTAAGGGTTCTGGGGCGGGTGGAGATATTATATTTCAAACTGCTAATGCGGGTGGTTCAGGAAGTTCATTAAATGCCCTTGCAACAGCGTTGACTATTAGTGATGATCTTTCTATCACAACAGCGGGAACTATAGAACTAGGTCATGCTAGTGATACTACTATAGCTAGGTCAGGTTCTGGAGATGTAACTATTGAAGGAAATGCCATTTATCGTGCTGGTGGTACAGATGTACCCGTTGCAGATGGTGGGACAGGCGCATCAACACTTTTAACTAATGCTGTATTAACCGGTAATGGTACTTCTGCTATTCAAGCAGAAACGGATTTACTGTTCGCTAGCAATAAATTAATACCCACGGCAGCTGCTCATGATGCCGCAGGCACAGCATTAACCATGTCAGCCGGTGCTACTACTGCTGGCACAAGTAACAACCAAGCTGGAGGCGCTTTAACTTTCCAAGGCGGACAAGGTAAAGGTTCAAGCGCTGGTGGGAATATTGTTTTTCAGACGGCAAATGCCTCAGGTTCAGGAAGTTCTCTTAACGCTCTGGCAACAGCATTAACCATTAGCGATGATCTCTCTTCTACATTTTCAGGAGGAGTAATAGTTGGTGTTGATGACACAGGACATGATGTTAAATTCTTTGGTGCTAGTGCTGGTGCGTATATGTTATATGACCAGTCTGAGGATCAATTAGAGATTCGAGGTGCTTCAGCAGATGCAACTACCAGTACAGGTAAATTATTACTTTCAACAGCTCTTACTGACATTAATGCTAATGATGTAATAGGCAAGATAGACTTCCAAGCACCAGATGAAGCTGGAGGCACAGACGCTATAACCATTGCTGCTGCGATTGAAGCGGTTGCACAAGGAACATTTAGTTCTTCTGTTAACGCAACAGATTTAATATTTAAAACTGGTCATTCAGAAGCTGCTACCGAGAAGGTTCGGTTTACTAGTCAGGGTGAAATAGGAATAGGTGGTGCTAACTACGGGACGGATGGACAAGTATTAACTTCTGGTGGGGTTGGTGCTGCTGTAGCGTGGGAAGATGCTGGAGGTGGAGTTGATTTAGATGGTGCTATAACAATAAATGATTCTGGTGCTGACGTTGATTTCAGGGTTGAAAGTAGCGGTAATGCTAATATGCTATTTGTTGATGGTGGTAATGATGGTGTAGGAATTGGAACCAATGCTCCACTATCTTATACTGCATTAGACGTAAATAATGGGGCTGGTTCGATAGTTGCTAGATTTGCCTCTACCAATACTACCACTGACCCATTTAGGATGTTTTTCTACTCTGATAAATCCGCCGCTGATGCTGACGACACACACGCATTTAATTTTAAAGCTAATTCGGATGATGGATCGGAACATTATTTTGCTCGAATTGGCGTTCACACAACTGATGCTTCTGATAACGCACTAATCACCTACATGAAGTTTTCAACTACAAATGGAGCAGCAGATGCCAATGTAACTGCTGTATTAACAGCTGCTGGGGCGTGGAATGATGTTTCGGACGCAGCTTTTAAAACATATGAAGGAACTGCCCATTCAATTTATGGGGGGACAGATGGACGAGTCGTTACAGACAAGCTTAAAGCTATGAATGTTGGTAGATATTATACTAAGGGGATTGCGTCAGATAAGATTCCTACAGCAGAAAGACATATAAGTCCAACAGCACAAGACTTTTATAATGCTTTTGGCACTGGAACGGAAGAGTCAGGATTAGGTCAAACAATTACAAAAGATTCTGGTGACGAATATCAAAACGCTACATTAGCACCTAAAGATATGGCAGGTGTTGGATTATGGGCAATTAAAGAATTAATAGCACGAATAGAAACTTTAGAAACTGAAGTTGCTGCTTTAAAGGAGTAACGGACTAAAATATAATAAGGACAGATTTAAAGGAGAATAGAATGGAAGAACTAAAAACTGATTTAAATAAAGTAAACGAAGACTTAACAAAAAAAGTAGAAGAACTTAATCGAATTAATAATGTTAGAGAACAGTTAATTCAACAGATACAACAGTTAAATGGGGTGGCGATGTATTTAAGAGGGAAAGTAGCTTCTGACGATACAGAAACGCAAGATGTAGTAAAAAAAGTAAAAGACGATTCTTCAGATAAAGGTAATGATACTTTTGAGAGAAGTGTTGAGTACCCACCAACTAAAAAGAAATAATGAGGGAATAAAATGGCCACATCTGCTGGAGCAGAATTCAAAAAAATATTTAATTGGGATGGTGTAGGTACATCCAGTGGTGACTATACAGACGTAACTCTGGAAGCACAATCTCCAGCCGGAACTTCATTTACCCTTTTTAATAGTAGTGCTTATTATCTATATTTAGGGCATTCATCAAGATTTGATATGGCTATTTTTGATATTGATACTGCCGGAAGTCTTGGCGCATTAACTTGGGAATTTAGTAATGGTACTAATTTCACAGAATTTGTTCCCGGTAGTGCTAGATTTGAGATAGATCCAGATGATAGTGAGGGAACACAATATGCTTTTGATAAAGATGGAGCAGAGATATTTCCTTCAAATTTATTAAGTGATTGGGCAACATTAACTGTAAATAGTCAAAATATATATTGGATTAGGGTTACAGCAGCTAGTGTAGCTACTGCTCCTACTATTAAAAGAATACAAATGAGGCCGTATGCGGCTTATTGTACTACTAAGGATATTTATGAGTTATTACAACTTAAAAATGTATTAAGCGGGACAGATTTCACATCCAGTACAGTTCCTTCTCAAAATAATGTTGAGCAGTATATTATGGAAGCACAATCATACATAGATATGTATACGAGAAAGTCTTGGCGTCCAAATTATATTGCTAATGAATATCATCAATTTAACTTAAATGGGTTTAAATTAGATAAACCGGACCCATATAAAATTTTAAGTCTTAGAATTTGGGACGGAAATAGTTGGGATACGAAAACACAAGGCAGAATAAGTGATTACTTTTTAGTACCTGATACTGGAATGGTTCAATTCAGTCGTTATTTCTTATTACCAGCACGATTTACTTCTTACAATGCGGCTATATGGAAATGGGGCGGAGGAGAATTTACAATGCCGGTTAAAGTTAGTTATTTAGCTGGAAGAGACATCGGTACTGATGTTCGTCAAGGGGGAATTGCATCTGATCTTGCTAAGAAGAAAGCGGCGATAGATGTAGTAAGAAGCTCAGATTTTGGAGGTACTGTTGTAGGTGGTATGGATAGAGTATCTTTAGAACAAAGAATCTCTGCTTGGTCAAATGAGATAGACGATACACTTGACAGCTTAAAAGCTTTTGAGGTGTTCTAATGGCGGATGAACCAATTGCAATAGATGATGTATTTACAGACTTAGATAGTCAATGGAATGCATCAAATGTCACCAAACCAACGTTTATTAAAGTAAATGCTGCGAATGAACCATTACGGTTCGATTTAAATGTTGGTGATCATTTAATAGGTAGGATAGGAACTCCATCGTTTATAGAACAGCCTATAGGTAATTGGAAATACGGAAATAGAACGTATAATATTGAGATAGAGGTATTCACTTTAACTAGCAGGCAAAGATTATTTAATTTAATGCAGGAAGTAAGACGAATTTGTCACGCGAGAATGCATTCATTAACTAATTTTCAACGACAACAATTCCAAAGTTTCAATGAAGAAACAAGCGACCAAGTTAATATTTGGACGGGGACCGTGACGATACAATTAGTTAATAACGCTGTCTTACTAGAAACTTAATTAAAATAGGTATAATAATAGATATGAAAGTAATTTCAATGGGGGTAAAAAATGGCTGTATATAGAAGTGATCAGGCGCAATTAACTTTTGCAGCTGAAGCCGCACAAGGGGCCGATGCAGAAATGAATGAAGGTGTTGAAGTATCTTCTTCGCAAGCTACCGCTGTTTTGAATAATGATACTGGTTTTGCGGCTGGAAGTAGAAGTATAATTGTTGATGGTGTATCTAATACTTTTGTAGTAGGGGACTTTATACGTATTGGAACTATAGCTTCACCGGAAACTGAGACAGTGGTTGAACATGAGATCAGACGTATTGAATCAATGGCTTCTGCTGGCGGTAATTCAACAAACACTTTCATATTAGATAGACCTACAGCATTTTTTCATTTAGATAATGAAACGGTTAAAGAAGTTGACGCTACTGGTACTGATGGTGGCAGGGCTGATGATGATAAATATATTACATGGATTCCCGGTGTATATGAATCAATAGATACACCAGATCCAGTCATGACTATAGAAGGGCGAAGATTTATTAGCACCCAATCAAAAAGAAATTGGGCAGTTGCATACCCCGGACAACAAACATTATCAGGCTCGGTATCTGGAATAGTTTTATTAAATGGGTTCCCTTTGCGGTTTCCTATTGGAACTGTAGCAACCGTTCCTGAATCAGTGGCTACTGATGCACTCGCTATAAATAAAGTAGCGGATGCTTCTGGAGCAGACCAGCATCAAGGTGGTGCGATGAAAGGGGATATATTTGTACCTATAGATGGTGGTAACATAGCTAATTTGGGTGTTGGAGATTTAATTCAACTTGGTAGTGGGGCTACATCTGAAGTTAGAAAGATAATTCAAGAAGCTGGTAATACTAATACGTTCAAATTGAATTATCCACTACATTTTGATCATCCTGATAATGAAGCGGTTAATGAGGTTGCTTCTGGCAATACTTATTATGATCATACTATTACAGAAACTGTTGATTTGGATACAGTAACTTGGCATGTGCATATGAGAGAAAGTAGTGAAACTGCTACTAAGGATTTTGATAGGAGATATCTTGGTGGAATGATAGGTTCTTCAACAATAACGGCAGAAGAAGGTGGAATGGTAACTATGGATTGGTCTGGAGTGAATTTCTTGAATATGGTCCATAACCAAGCAAGTCAATCAACTGTCAGCACTAATTTATATTCCGGGGGATCTACAGCCGCTAACATGCCTAGATATGCACTAATGCAATCCATTGATAGCGATGACGTAGGACAACCGGGTGCAAATGATGGAACAGGGTATCCTACTACCCAACCCTATTATTTTTCGCAAGGAACAGTTAAATTTTTCGGGCAAGAATTTGCTAGAATTAAAACTTTTGCCCTTTCAATAGATAATGCAGCTGAACCTAGATATTATATAGGAATGCAAGGAGAGAGAGCAAGAGGCCCAAATGAAATAAGAGAAGGAGCCAGAACTTATGGAATGAGTGCTACTTTAGCATTACCTGATGCTTCAGTTCTTTCTGCAGCTGCTATTGCTGATGCAGATCAAGATGGGGCTTTAGAACTTTTCAAGCAATTGTTATTGGAAGGTGATTATGGAGGAGCTACAGCAGCTACTGCCAGAGTAGGTTTTACAGCCACAATTAAATTTGAACGTGGATCTAATGATTACATAATTATAGATATACCTACATCTGCTTCTTCTTCTGAAGGTTCACCAACAGCGGGAAGTAACGCAGTTAATAGTCAGGGAATATTTATTAATACAGTTTCACATTCTCCCAGTGGAGATAATGTACTTGAAGTAACTGCAGATATGATATTTAGGAGTATGAAGATATTTATAAGAGATGCAGAACCAGTATATCCATAAAAACATAAGGAGGCATTATGCCAACACAGAAAAGTAAAGCTAATATTAATAATTTTGATTTATCAAAATACCAAGTTCAGACTCAGACAAAACCAGTAACTGTGAAAATATCGGGTACGGATGATGAGTTTGAAATTACAGTAAAGCAATTATCTTGGAGTAAAAGGAATCAATTGATTTCTAAAGCTCTTGAAATTTCTAAGAATGGGCAGACTAAATTTAATGGTGATTTATATGTTCGGGAATCTTTAAAAGAGATGATAGTTGATGCTCCTTGGGGACCAACAACAGAAGCTTTTCTAGCGTCAATAGATGAACGTTTAGGAACAGCTTTAGAAAGTGTAGTTCCAAGTGCTTATGGTGGGGGTAATACAGATTTAGGGATAAACCAAATAAAAAAAGAGTAATGGCTTTCATGCGTAAAGCCGGGGAATTTACTCCCCAAGAAACGTTAGTATTTTCTTATTGGATGGTAATATTAAGATTATTAAAAATAGGAATAACGTGGGAAGCCATAATGCATTTTACTGAGGATGAAATAAATATGATTCTAGGGATTACATTAGCTGAGGAACAGATGCAGTCTGAAGCACAGGTAATGTCTAGGACAAGACAATCCATGATGTAAATGGAGGATGATTTAAAATGATAGCAAGTCTTATATTAGAAGCAGCTAGTACAGCAGGATTAATGTCTGCTTCAGCAGGTGGTGGCTCCTCTGGTGGAGGAGCTAAAAGTCCTATAACACCAAGCGAAAACAAAAAGATGATTAAATCTATTATTGAGGGTCCAAAAGAAGAAAGAAAATTCTTTAGAGAGATGCTTAAATCAGTTGCGGGGAAAGCCGGACTTAGCTTTTCAGTTTCTTCAATGTTACGTCAATCGCAAATTTTCACAACTATGTTTGGTTCTTTATTTCAAATAATAGGTGCTTTTATTGATATTGCGTTAGCTCCGTTAGTACCCATGATGACAGATGGATTACGTTGGTTGGTAGATCAAATGCCCGAATTTAGGGAAAAAGTTCAGGATTGGTTTGACAATAAATGGCCTGCAATAAGGATGTGGTTTGAAGAAGCTTATGCGAATTTTGATAATTGGGATTGGTGGCAAGGCCAACTATCAAATGCTTGGGTTTGGTTAAAAGAAAACGTTTGGGAAGGATATCTTAAACAAATATGGAACGATTCTCTGGAATGGATTATGAGAGAGGCGAATATCATAGCAAGAGCGATCGAAAGTTGGATTTACTTTGACGTATGGATACCAATTAGAGATTGGTATAATAATTCCCCACTTAAAACGTTAGTAGAGACTTTGACGGCTTTCTGGAATGTTGGTGAAGGAATATGGTGGTTAATAAATCCTTTTAGGGGTGACATGCCAGAATTTTGGCAAGATAAATTTAAACAGCTGGGACAGGTACTAAAAGATGCTTTTCTTCCACCTGCTGCTCCACAAGGGGTGGGAATAACAGCACCGCCTATAATGGAATATTTTGCAACAACAGGGGTAAATCAAAGCCAAGCTAATAGATCTAGGGAGTTTAAGTTAGGGAGTGATTTACCTTATAGAATTAGTAATACTCAGGGTGGAGAGACTTACCAAAGTATTGCTGACCTGCACACAGATAGAGGATCAAGGACATCAGCTATTTTTGAAGCTGATCTCAGACTTAATAGTATAGCGAACCAAGCAATTTTAGATAGGCACTTTTAAGTAAATGGATTCAAATTTATCTGTATTATTAAGAGATGTGGCACATGATGCTTCGGGAGTGAAATTAGCATTAAAAGTTGAGCAGCTTTCTATTAGTATATCAAGAACTCCAATTCAAATCCCAGTACCGGGTGGGGAGCCAGAATTAATAGATTTAGGTTTTAATAGACCCTCGATAACACTATCTGGAGTAGTAGATAATATAGGGGGTAATCCTGCTAATACTACTTGGGATTCTAACACTAAACATAAAGGACAGGAACTTTTATCAATTGGTGGTCAAGATTATTATATTCCATATAAAAATTATTTAGAAGAAAAACTAATTACTTGGGTCATTTCAACTTCTGTTGTATTACAATTAGAGATTGGGGATGCGACTACTCCAATAGCCACTTCAGGTGCTTTAGCAACTGGTGGTGGTATATATGAAGTTGCGGTCCAACAAATGCAGTTTGCTTTAGCTCCGGGTATGGAAGACAGGTGGATGTATACTATTGGATTTGTGGCTAAAACACGCAATGGGATAAGTTTCTAATGGCTAAAGGTACAATGCTTGCATATTGGGATGGGGACTCATGGGAAGATGTTGTTTCAACCGGAACTATAAGTGCTATATATTCGCTTGACATAGTACATGAAATTAATCTACCCAAAGTAGCTTTTGTATCAATAATTAATAAAACAACAAACCCTTATTCTGGTTCTGCTGGTTCAGCTAAAGGCGCATATACGGGTGTATTCACTGATTTTATGCCGGTTAGATTAACTAGTTTAGAAACACATGACGTTATGTTTTATGGGGTTGTTTATGAAGTAAAAGAAACGTTTGATGAAAGATATGGGATGATAATAGAGTTAGATTGTCGGGATTTTCTAACGGAGATGAAAGATAATATTTCTCATGGAGAAACTAGTTTTAAGGTTGATGTGTCAGTAGCAACTTCTAATAATGTATCTAATTTCCTAGAAACCCAGACAGCTTCATCATCCAGTGGAAAAGTGTGGAGTACAGCTATTTCAAACCGTAGTGGTTTAATTAAATCTCTTCTAAATAAATTCACAAGTAATTTAGATACTTCAGATACGAGTAAATTCACTACATCTAACACAAAATTTAAGGCAGATTTTACATATCTTCTAGGAAGTTTTAATAAAAAATCTATCTTAAGTCATATTACAGATCTTTCAAATAGTGAACCACACACAGATGTTGGGGAAGAACAATTTTATGGGTTTGATTTTTATGTTGATCCTAATTTTGTTTCTACTGGTGATACCAAACCAACTGCAGATTTTAATTATTTTAAAGCAGGAACTCGTCCAAATACAGACCCAGCAAATTATGGGTTAACGATACAACAGCCCGGTTCAACGGGAGTTTCTTCTGCCGGGCGGACATTAAATATGCTTAACTATCGTTTTGATAGACCTAAAAGCGAACTTTATACAGATGTTGTACTTGAGTTTTTAGCTACACTTAAAGATAAAACTGTACGGCATGAAGTTACATTTGAAGCTTTAAAAATAAAAGCAGTTTCTGACGGTAGTGAAATTACTAAACTTAATGAAGCGGGTAATATAACTGATTCTCAGACTAAGATTGATGTGGATGGAAGTCATGGGATAGTAGTTGGGGATACGATAAAAATTGATAACGAACAGATGCATGTTAAAGTTGTAAGTACAGTTGTAGCTAATGAGTTAGGAGTTGTTAGAGGTGTAAATGGGACAGCGGCTGCTGCCCATAATGATAATGCTTCCGTTACCGCAGGGTTTACATGGGGTGCTAGAAATACACAGATTACCGGGGGTACTGATGCTATAACCATGCCAGAAATGTTGCAATGTAGGTTAGACGGGAGTGGCGATCCTAATGGGGGTACTGGCGCGAGTGGTGGAACACTAACAGATGTTGCTAGAATGCAGTATATAAATAAAACTAAAGGCACTATAGATAATGATAATATTGCTTACGTTTTAATTTCCGAAGTGAATCAAGGTCTTAATTCTTCTGTTTTTGATGAGAACGTAATATGGTATGGTAAACAAAATACTTCTGCGTCATTTACTATAAAAAGCAGACCTAGAAACGTTTTTAATTTTAGACGTACTAAGCATTTAATTACTCCAGTTTCCACCCCAGACACTCTTAGAGAAATGGTTGCGTCCTCATTAGTTAAAAGTAGTAATTCTACAATTAGAGGATCTTTTACAACATATTCACAACCTATATCATATTTTGATAATAGCCCTTCTGCTATTGATAGCACATCTTCTACAACGCAGACATATACATTAGCAAATGTTGGAACGACAGCACAATTATCTACATTAGGGGCGGCTATAAGTAGCACAACCGCAACTACCTTAACCGTAGCGAGTTCTAGCAGTATGGCAGCAGGACAGACAATTAAAATTGATTCTGAGGAGATGACCATATCAAGTGTAACCAACAGTACAACCATAGTAGTTGTAAGGGAAGTAAATAAGGATGTTGGTGGGGGAGTAGCGGCTACGCATAGCGACACAACAGCAATTTATAATGTTAGTGGTAATCCGTTAAATAATGGTGTTAGAGTAGGAACTGCTATTACTGAATTAGATTCTAATAGCGAACCAACAGCAACATACGGCTATTGTTCAGCTGTTACGGCAACACAAGTCACCGTAACTTGGGCGACAGGTACTGTAGCTACTGATTCTACTATACGTTATTATGTTCCAGTAAGAGCTGGAGATGTTATAAAAGTAACAAATAATCTTGCAAATGTAGATCAGATTTTTACAGTAATAAGAGTTACTTATTCAGAACAATCAGGGGTGAGATCCACACGATGGCAGGTGCAAGGAAGAGCTAAAGCTGATGAGGCGGCACATAGTAGAAAATCAGCTGATGTAGCAACACAAGAAATGTTGGCATATATTCATGGAATGCCTTCTGCAACAGTAGCAGGTAACGTGACAGATGCAGGCACTAACCTTACAGTTAGACCTACTGATGATGATGCGGTAGCTTGGGGTACAGGGACTTTTAATACAGGCACAAAAAGATTCCCAAGTGATGGTAGTATAACTATTGGGGATAGAACTTTAACAATTGAAGAAGGTACAACTAATCATGCTTCTTTTATGCTTGATGAATATCATGGGAACCCCGGACAAGGTGATTTAACGGGAAGCACTTCCCCGGAATTCTTAGATAATGAACCTTATTATGTTTTTTATCCGGGTGGTACAGGCACATCATTACATGCTATTATGAAGAAGAATTATGTTAATGTACAAACAGCAGATTCTTTTGTTGTTTTTGAGGCTATAAAAGATGATCCTCTTGCTTCATATACATGGCATATTGAAGAACCTGTTGACACTACAACAATTTCAGGTAAGATTTTCGGGGCGCAAATGCAAGAATCTACCGCAGTATTTACAGATAGTGGAGATAATGTAGGGGATGGTACTACCGAAACATTTAAAGTTGTATCATCGGATGGTGGTGGATATTTAAAACTCAGGGGTTTTAATGATTATGCACAAATAGATATGGCTACTAATTCTGGTAGTGGTGCTATGATACTGAGGCCTCATGCAAGCGTGTCAGGGACCTATACCTTTACATTTCCAAATGGCCCATCAGGAACAGATAATCATGTATTAACGGCTGATGGGACTAGTGGAGCCACTGATTGGGCTAGTACATCTTCTTCGGAGAGATATAAAGAAAATATTAGAGGAATGGAGCTAGACAGTTCAAAGATATATGATCTAACACCCAAAAGTTTTGATTATATAGATGGACACCTAAGTCTTTTAGGTGGAACTACTTTTGGTTACATTGCTGAAGAGCTAGAGGATGTATTACCTGAAGTTGTTCAATATAACAAAGAGGGGCAACCGGATTCATTACACTATCAATTATTAACAGTATTGCTAGTAGAAGAAATTAAAAAATTAAAAACTAGGTTAGAAAATTTAGAATCAGAAGATAATGAGGAAAAAGCCTAGTAAAATCGAAGACATTGTTTTGTATAGGCAGGAAAAGCCTACCTTAACGTTACAGCAAATTGGTAAACAATTTAAAGTATCTAAACAATATGTCCATAAAGTATTAAAAGCAAATAATATAACCACAGTCGCAGTAAAAAAAAGAAAAGTTGGTTATTGTCTTGTTTGTAAAACTTATATAGAAAACCATAAGGGTTATATAAAACGTATATGTTCACAAAAATGTAAATTCAAATATTACAACATTAAAGTAAATTGCGCTTTCTGCAGAATTCCGTTTTATCGAAAACGTAATGAAATTATTCAGCGATATAAAGATAAAAGATACAAAAAGTATATGTATTGTACTAGACAATGTTATGACAAAGCCCAAAGAGCAGGACAAACTAGAACAGCTAAATTTTAACACTTAACATTAGAACATAAGTTTGGTAAAATATTTATGAACCCTTGGGGTTCATATATTATTTAAAGGGGAATATAAATGATCACCACATTAAATTTCTTGAAAACTAAAAGTTTTTGGATTTTATTTACATCATTATCTTTTGCCCATATTATCGAAGATATGGTTTGGACTGTTTTAGCTAGATATACTGTAGTTCCCATAGGATTTTTAATAATTGGTATTATATTGTGGGCTTTTACCATCTCTATTTTTGTTAAATACTTAAATAACAAGCAACGATAATGGAAAAGAGTATACCCCTTATAAATACTGATTTTAGTTTAGCCATACAGGAGGTTAAACAAAAATACAATTTACTTAAAACATATAAAGTTGCTAACAGTATAAAAACAACTAATGAGAAACAAACAGAACGTGAACTTACAGAAATTTTATTAACTATTTATGAACAATGTCAACAAATACGTAAATTCATTAAAAAATACGAAGCTATTGATAGAGAAGATTTAGAAAAATTAAACTTTTCTGAAGTGGAACGTGATCTTTTAGTTAAAGAAGCTCAACTGCGGTTAGAAATTATGTCTCCTTATCTTGATTTATTAATTATGTTATGGGAACCTAAAGTTCATAAATTTTTACAAACAGATTTTGTACAAGGGGCTATTAAAAGATTAAGTATAGATAAAGACGGAATGGCGCAAGAATTAAGGTATTCAATTATAAAAGCGGCAAATTTATTTAATCCTGATAGAACATATAAAACTGAGAAGGGTGAAGAAAAGAAAGTATTATTCCATACTTATTTACATTGGGCTATGCAGAATACGGTCTACACATTAATAAGTAAAGATAAGAAAAGAAAACAGGGTGCGGATGGGGAGTATGTGAACGAGATAAATTTAGATGAACTTGTCCCCTTACATGATTCTGCACAGCGTGAAATTAAAGGCATCGAGCCAGAAGATATGAGAAGTGTAGATCTTTTTGAACAGATTGAAATGGAAAGTGTTATTGAGAATAAAAAATTAGATGTTAAAGAGCTTAAATTTCTTGAGTTACGCCAAGAGGGGATGACTATGGAAGAGATAAGTAATGATTTAGGTGATTCAGCGTATAAAATTCGACAAACATTGAGAGAGAAATTTTCAGATTTAGTTGAAGAATATTAACTTGTAGATGAAGGATTAAAGATATAGTGGTAAAGAGACATAGAAAAGGAGGTTTAATTCAAAGTGCCAAGCCGCTTAAAGATGAGGATTATGTTTTTAGGGTTATAGCTATAGAAAATCCCTCTAAAGTGTGGGTAGTTGGAAAATATAATTCATTTAATGAAGCTAAGAAGATTATTGACAGTTTGGATGATGTGAATGTAGACTATTACTTAGAAAATATTAATTCTAATAGAGTTTTATACTCAAAAGTAGGAAATTCACCACATGGCAAGCCCTGAATTTATAGAATCCGCGGTACTTTTTAAATTAACTAAAAAAGAAAATTTTGATAAGTTTAAGTTTTCAGTACAAGATTTTCACTTGTATGCTAAACAATATAAATTTATTGCTCAGTACGTTGATAGGTGTGGCTCACCCCCATCTGTCGAAGTTTTACATAATGAGTTCCCAGAACTTGATGAAAGTAGCAAAACACAAAAATTTGAGTTTGCTTTAGAGCAATTTGAAGAAGCTTCAATAGGCCGTCAAACGATACGAGCTTTTAGAGATGTCGACTCCATAATAAATGAAAATCCGAAACAAGCCCTTAGTAATATCTTAACCAGCTTATCTAACATAAGAGTAGGTATGGATAGAAATCTTGATCTGTATAATTCCGGTAGTTTAGATCGGTTAGAAGAATATAGAGATAGAGTTGATAAACGTAATAAAAATGTTTCAGGTTTAATGGGTATACCTACTAGTTTTACATCACTTAATGATGTTGGAGTTGGGTGGATGCCGGGAGAGCTTATATCGGTTTTTGCGAGGCCTACTATAGGTAAGACATGGATGTGCATTCATTCTGCCGCTATGGCGATCAGAGAGGGCTTTAAAACGTTATTAATATCCACTGAAATGCCTACTCAATCCATGAATATGAGATTGGATGTAGTTTTAGCTAATATGATGGGCTATAACTTATCACATAGTGCTTTACGCAGGGGGGATAAGATTAATGAAGCTGAATATATAGACTTCCTATCTAAAGCAGATCAAAAATCATTATTAGTTTGTGATGGTATTTCCGGACACATAAGTATTACTTTGGAAGATATATCTAATTTAATTAGGCAGAATAAACCTGAGTTTGTAGTAATAGATGGTGTTTACTTATTAAATACGGGAACTTCTAAAAAACAAGCTTGGGAACAATCCCATGAATTATTTTATGGTTTAAAGAATTTAGCCATTTCTATGGAAATTCCTATTATGGTTACAACACAGGCAACTAGAGAAGTTGTAGATGAATTTACTCACCCTAAAACAAATCAAGTAGCTTTTGGTGATGCATTATTTAGAGCGGCTGATGTAGTTATATCAATGTGTACCTTATCTGAAATAGAAGACGATAAAAGAAGTATTAGTTTTCAGAAATATAGGGATGGTGAATTAATGAAGGATTTGACAGTTATGCATTGGGACGTAGATAATGGTAACATTGAAGAACGACCCGATTATTTAAATATATAAAGTAAGGAGTTTAAAATGGGTATTTTTAATTTATTTAATAGTAATGATGATGACACCGTTATTACAACTTTAAAAAGTAGGGGCGTAAATAAACACCTCATAGATATTACCGCAGGCATGATTAAGAAAGCAGTTGACCCAAAGCAGAAGCTTGTAGTAATAGATAAAGATGGGTATGAGAATGAACTTCTAGTTTATTTACGTGGGAAGGACTAAGAGGCTGAGTAGTGATAGATTGGTATTCCCAATTATTAAAATATGGGGTTGAAGTACCAACTTCTGAACAGTTCGTTATTAATTGTCCACTTCCTAATCATTATGATAGAAGAGCTTCTTGTTCAATTAACACAGAGAAGGGTGTTTGGATATGTTATGCTGGGTGTGGACAAGGTAGTTTATTCTCTTTAATTAGCGGTATATCCCACAAAGCAATAAAACAACTAAAAAATGAATTAGATACCCCTTTAATATATACAAGTTTTTTTGATGATAAATCTAATGTAAAAGAGTTGGATGTTTTTCCACAAACTTCTTATGCTGGTTTACTTCCTCTCCCAGATGATCATTGGATTTATCAGAGAGGATTTACAAAAGAAACATTAGCTAAATGGGAATGTAAGCAAAATAAATATGGTGATTTTGTTATTCCAGTACAATCACCTAATAAAACGCCATTGGGTTGGATTACGCGAAGGCGAGAAGAAATACCCAAATATTTATTTACTGCGGGGTTTAAAAAATCTAAGGTTTTATTTGGGGAAAATAAATTACGTGATAATAGCCCAATACTGGTCGTAGAAGGTGTTTTGGATACTATATGGCTAGATCAGCATAATTATTCGTCTGTGGCGGTTCTAGGGGCCTCTGTGTCGAAGTATCAGATAGATTTATTAGGGAATTTAAATCCAAGTGAAATAGTTTTATGTTTAGATAATGATAGGGCAGGTCAAGAAGGGATAATAAGAGCATTAAAAACTAAAGGCGAGACACTAGACGTTGCTTTTGAGGATAGATTCATGATATCCTTTGTAGACTTTCCAGATAAGTATAAAGATTTTCAAGAAATTCGGAATAAAGAAGAGTTAGATTTAATTATAAGAAATAGAAGTTTTTTAAGGAGAACAGATATGGGTATTGTAACTTTTGAAGAGCATAAACCAAAGAAAAGTTCAGAGACTGCGAATGAGTATGTTGAATACTATTTTCAACCGGGAGATGCAGTATTTTTCACAATGTTAGCTTCTGGCGATGATAGACCGGAAGTAAGTAAAGTAGAAAAGCGTTGGTTAGATGGTTATTTTATGTACATGTGGTCAACCGGCTCAAATCAATGGACTTCGTTAATGGATCATCCTGATATAGACAATAGTGTTGTACCAGCAGATGTAAGAAGTAGATTTAAAATTTCATTTTGGATATATATACATGAAATTCACCATAGTTTAGAGCATAGAAAAGTTATAGATGGTACACACCAAGAATTGATAGAGCAAGGTATTTGGGAGGAAGCGGAGACAGCTGGCGGCAGGAAAATCTTTAAAGAAGAAGTTAATGATTTACGCATTATTACTACAAGTAATTCAAATTGGAAACAACAGATTTCGCCAATTGGTGATGAATCAGGAGCTTTAAATAAAGTTGTGATGAAAATGGTTAGAGAGGGGAAAGGTATAGACACTCGATATTTCATATCTCCTACAGCAATTAATAATAAAATACCTGAAGATGTTTTAGAGAAGGCCAATACTGTAGAGTCAATAAAAGATTATTTTTATAGAACGCAGGGGGGTGGATCTCCTAAAGAGGAATCAGTTAGTGGGAGTGCCTCCTCGAATTTATTTTAAGTTACGATAAGTATTAAGACTTATCATGATAGTCAATAATAATAATTTTAAAGATGCATTACAACAATTAAAGTCGTCAACCTTGGAAACCAAAAGCGTTGTTATTGATGTGGAGACTAATGGGTTAGATTATGATATTAATCAGTTGTGTGGTATAGGAATTGGCGAGCCTAAATATAAGGGGGTAATGCAGTATTACCCCTTTTTACATTCCGGTGAAGATAGAGATCAAAATCTTTATAAGGAACATCGCACAGAACTGATCGAGTTTTTAAATTCATCAATAAACACTTTTATTGGGTATAACCTTAAATTCGATTTACATTTTTTAGCTCAAGAGGGGTTAACTTGTCTTAATAAAGCTTTAATTGATGTAATTGTGATGGTTAGGCTAATTGAACACTCAGACATTAGAGAGTTAAGTTTAACAGCTACAGGCAATAGGCGTTATGGTCCAGAAGCAGTACAGTATGATCTTGATACTAAACACGAGTTACGTAAGAATAACTGGCACAAAAATTTTTCTGAAGCACCAATAGATTTTTTGGGGGAATATTGTAAAGAGGATATTAATTTAACCGCGAGATTATACCAAGAGTGTTTAGTAAAGATAAAGAAAACGGATCAAAGTAACATATTTAACTTAGAATGTAAGCTAACTAAAGTATTACTTGAAATGGAAATGTTAGGTATCTCAATTGATAAAGAATACACTTTAAAAATTCAAAAATTATTACTAATACGCTTAAATGAACTTGAACGTGAAATACTTAACGTATCCGGTATGAAAAAATGGAATCGTGATATTCCAATAGCTTCCCCCAAACATGATGAAAAAGAATTTAATATGTCTAGCCCAAAGCAAATCGGGGAAGTTTTCGCCTCTTTGGGAATAGAATCACCAATAAAGACTGAAAAGGGGGCTGCTTCTTGGAATGAGGCGGCTTTAGTAAACATAAATCACCGTTTAGCTGGGTTAATACGGCAATACAGAGCGTTACAGAAATTAAAGTCCACTTATGTAGATAGATATGTAGATAAAGATGTTATGCGAACATCTTTTTGTAATTGGGGTACAGCAACAGGGAGACTTTCCAGTAGAGATCCAAATTTACAAAATATACCTAGAAACCATTTTCGTTTAGTTAGTCCTGAGTTAACTGAAGAAGAAAAACTTAGAATAAAAAACAAAATAGACGCTATGGTTTCATCAAAAGGTCAACAACTTAATGTAGAGTTATCTGATGATGTACTAGAAACTTGGGCATTTATTGGGGATGAATCTTATGATGATAAAGATGAAAATCAAATATCTATTAGACGTTTATTTGTACCTAGACCACATTACTCATTAGTTAGTTTTGATTATAATCAAATGGAAGTTCGAGTTTTTATGTCCTACTTTAGAAATGAGACTATAGATGCCTTACTTAACAAAGATGAGGTGGACTTTCATGGAGAGGCGGCTAAGTTAGCCTTCAACATTACTGAAAATGATGAGCAGTTTAAATTTTATCGACAACTAGCTAAAGGTATCACTTTTGGCACAATTTATGGTATCGGCAAAAATAGACTAGCAGAGCAGTTAAAAACAACTCCAGAAGAAGCAGCAAGTTATAAAAGAAAATATTTTGAGGGTATGGTTGGATCTAAAAAATTTTTTAATGATGTTGTTGCTAGAGTTAAACAGAGTAAAAAGGGTATAAAAAATAGATATAATCGTAGGTATAATATAAAAGCAGATTTTGCTTATAAAGGAGTTAACTATCTTGTACAAGGAACTAGTGCTGACATCCTTAGTGAGAGAATGGTAGAAATTTCTAACTATTTACAAGATAAGAGATCCAATATAGTCTTACAAGTACATGATGAGATTATATGTGAGATACATGAATCTGAATTAGGCTTAATTCCAAAGCGAATCAAAGAATTACTTGAACAAAACAGTTTAGATATCCCTTTAAAAGTTGATATGGAGTTATGCGTTAAATCATGGGCTAATAAAAAAGATTTTAAAGATATTTCATTTTTAGATTATTCAGATTAAGGAAGGAATTATTATGGAACAAAGTTATGAAGAAGCTTGCAGGGAAGCTGCATTAGAAATAGCACAAGTTGTAATAAACAAACAACATGATTATGGTCATGACAACATTTTAGCTTTTAGGGAAAAGGGATTGGTTGTTAGATTATGGGATAAAGTGTCGAGATTAAAAAACCTGATGTGGAAAAACGATTACGAGCCAAAGAATGAATCAGTTATAGATACGTTTATAGATATCGCTGGATATGGTATAATTGCTTTAATGTTAGCTAAAGGGAGTTTCACTAATGAACTCCAAGAAAACAAGTCAATGGGGGATTAATATGTCTTTAATTTCAGTTAAAGGTGGGTTTACACAAAAAATGGCGGATTTTGAAAATCGCCGTATTGATGTCGAAATATCAGACATTGATACAGAGTTATCTTTAGAAGCTCAGTTAGCAGATGCGGATACTGTGATAGACGCTAGTTTAGAATTAATAAAAACCAAACTTAGCGAGCTTTATCATAAAAGTAATAGTAAAGACGAAGAGGATACTGAATGAAGAAAACAGCATCTGAGGTTATAAAACAACTACTTAAAAAGCATAAAAATCTACAATCAGGGGATAGTGCTGGGTTAGAGTATGACAGGATTCCATTTAATATCCCAGCTTTGGATAAATTAACTGGTGGTGGTATACCCAAGAAAAGATTTACTTTAATTTATGGGCCTACAAATGTTGGTAAATCATACTTAGCCTCACAAATTGTTGTTAATGTTCAAAAGCAAGGTGGGGTAGCCGCATGGATTGATACAGAACTATCTTATGACCCTAAGTGGGTTAAAAAATGTGGTGTGGATACAAAAAACCTCCTATTTTTACAACCAACTACTGGAGAGGAGGCTTTTAGCACGATTAGGGAGTTAATGCTGGATGGTGTGGATATTATTGTATTGGATAGCATAGCTGGTTTAGTACCCACCGTAGTATTAGATGAAGAGTTTAGTTATAATCCTATGGCTTGGCAGGCTAGATTTGTAAATAGTGCCTTACCTAAATTATTACCTAATCTTAAATATGGTTCAGCCTTAGTAGCTATAAACCAAGTCAGATCTTCCGTTGGTCCTACAGCTTTAGACAACATGCCCGGAGGATTAGCACAAAGTTTCTTCGCCCACTTCTTAATACAAGTTCGGAGACAGGGTTGGATAAAAGAAGGTAAGCAGAACGTGGGTTTTGATATGGATATTAGGTTACGCAAAACGAAAGCAGGGGGTGAAAACTGGAATTCGGCAACCATTCCCTTTAGAGTTGAGGGTGGGATAGACATTATGGAAAGTTATATTAGGGAAGCGATTAAACAACGTCTGATTAAACAAGCCGGTCCTTGGTATACATATAATGAAATTAAATTACAAGGTTTAAATGGAGTTAAAGAATTCTTTATTGAGAATAAGAAACTTTTTAAGGAATTACAAAGTGAGCTTACTACCTAGAGATTTTACAAAGCAGGAGAATATAATTGCTGAGTGTTTATCTGATTTAGGGCTTAGGTATACAGAACAATATGATTTTTACCCATACACGGTAGATTTTTATATACCAGAACTCAGAATGGTTGTTGAAGCTGACGGAACATATGGACATTTAAAAAAGCGTGATCGAAAAAGAGATGTAAAGTTACAAAAATATAATGATGTGGAATATATTTTACACATTAAAGAGGATACGAGGAAAGCTATAAAGGAAATTTTATGCCGGGAATTATTAAATTTAACGATGATAAAAGACCAGACAATCCCAGAACAATAGAAATACAACCCGAAGATGTGTGGCTAAACACTGCACTAGATGAGTATTTAACCAGCACAATGACACCATCAAGAAGCGGCGTTTTTCACCCATCTACATTAAGTAATAAATGTGATCGGGCGGTATGGTTGATCTTTAACGGGCAGATGCCTGAAACCAAATTAGAACCTATATTAAATCGTATATTCCAGAATGGTAGTTATTTAGAAAAACGAGTTGAGGTTTGGTTTAAAGAACTAGGTATTCTAATGGGTCAAGAGGTGAAGGTGAAACATGAAAACCCTCCAATGTCAGGAAGAATAGATTTCCTTATTAAACATAAAGAGCATGGGATAGTTCCTGTAGAATTAAAGTCGATAAACAATTACTATTTTGGTAAATTAAACGGTCCTAGAGAGGATCATAAAACCCAACTTCAGATGTATCTTAATATAGGACATTATGATATAGGAACTGTTTTTTATGAAAACAAAGATAATCAAAAAATTAAAACCTTTTTAGTTAAGCGGGATTTAAAACAATGGGACGATATATTAACCAGATGTTTTAATATACAAAATATGAGGGTTCCACCAACCAGATGTACAGGATTGGTTTGGTGTGCGTGTAAAAAAGTTAATTTAAAATAATCAGGAGAATTTATTATGAAGGATTGGACACCGACAAAATCTTTAGAGAATGCTAAACAAGAGGTAGACGCTCTTAATATACCCAGTTTTAGCATGGACTTGTCTGAAAGGGATGACTTAGACTTTTCTAATTTAATGAATGTTGAAAATAAACAATTAGAAACTTTTCTAACTATGTATGGGGGTTATAAAGCTTATATAGAAACTGAATTAGCTGACCAAGAAGCAGTAATGGGAGCATTAGAAGCTTCTTTTGTGGAAGATTATAGTATAGCACATTTTAAAATAGCTAAAATATATGAGGATCTTTCCATACGAAAACCCACAAAAGAAGAGCTTAGGGGTGAGATTTTAACTAAATTCCCAGATATATTAGCTGCTAAACAGGAGATCATAGATGCACAAGTTAAACTTAAGAAGATTTCCGGTTTATTAAATACATATACTACCGCGTATAATACAGTTTCAAGAGTTGTTGCTCTAAGAACTTACAGGCCTAATGTATGAATTATTTAGGTTTGGACTGTTCTTCGCTTGCTATTCATGGAGTTTTATTAGATCCTGAAGAACAAATAAGTTCAATGTATAAGTGGGGCAGTAAAAAGAAAAATTTTGAGGAAAGATTCCCTGAAATATCGGTAGGATTTTTTAATGATTTGAGTAAAATAAATATAACTGATAAAGCTTCCATTGAAGCAGCGATTTTTATTCAAAATCCAAAGGCGACTATCGCAATCGCTCATGTAGTTGGGTTTGCTTGGGGTACTTTGTTACAAAAGGGTATTGATGCGATTAGGGTGGATAATAAACAATGGAAAAAAGGTGTTTTAGGTAAAGGAAATGCCTCAAAAGATGATATCAGACAATTTGCGGTAGATAAATGGGGAGATGTTTTCCCTGAACAAGATTATGCCGATGCGGCATGTATAGCGTTATGGAATAAAAGGAGATTAGACTAATGGTAGGCGGTTTAAAAAAGGTAAGACCAGAAATTCAGATTCATTTTAACAGTAAAGCAGTAAAGAAAAAAAAGAAGTATGCAGATAAATTCCCAAAGAAATTACCTACTTTAGAGGATGTGAAAAAAGAACGTGGGGTAGTGGTTTGGTGTAAGTACATTGATTGTAAATATAATCAGGAAATAAAAGGCTTACAAAGAACTTCCGGAACAATATTAAAAAATAAATTGTATGCCCCCATAGCAGAACAGGAAGCTATATGGTCATCTATATGTGCAAGAGATGAGATAGCTATTACTTATGATGAGGTATATATAGGAGCAGGAAAATTTAAAATTAAAGTGCCTACTTGCTTTACGTCATCTACGAAAAAGACAGGTCATTTTGATTTTACTAGCGTTTTACAATCTGATGGTTCTCCTATTGGAGGGAATATTGATTCCCAACATGTTTCTGATGCTGGATATGGGGCGTTAGACCCTAACAGCATGTATGAATAGGAGGGGTAAATGCCTAAAAGATTTCCTGAATCTGTAAAACTTGATGCTATGAAATTATTTGTAGCTGGAGATAAAACTGCTAAAGAAATAGCAGAAATAATATCCAAAGAAAATGACACAGAAGTGAAGCCTGTGACTATCTATGCGTGGGCGAAGCAATATGGTTGGGGTGAACAGAAAGCCGTTGCTAGGTCTGATAATCAACAAAAGATCGCCGAATCAGAAGGACAGAAATTTGCAAGATTGCAACATGAACAGCTTGAGAGGTACACATCATTATCTAATAAAGCATTTAGAGAATCGGAGGGGTTACCTTTTGAAAAGGCCTTTGATGCTGTAAAGGCTGTAGACATAGCAATTAAAGGGCAAAGGGATGTTTTATCTGGACTGATAAACCTACAATTCGTTCAGGATGTTTTAGGGATTTTAGTTGAAGAGATATCCGATCAGGATATTTTGAATAAGATAGCCGTTAAATTAAAGACTCTGGTACAAAATCAGGAGGAAGATAAATAGTCGTGGCTAATGATGTAATAACAGTAGAAAACGCCTTCAATTTACTTTCGGAAGGTTTAAAGAAGCAGGAGAAATTTAAAGTTGGTTCTTTTAAAGATTTCCTTCAAAATATATGGTGTTATAGTTTTGACCATCCAGAGTATTTTCAAGCTTGGCATGTGGGAATATTAGCTGACGATATAGAGGAATGTCTGGAAACTGGGATGAATTATGTTGCAGTATTACCAAGATTCCATTTTAAATCTACTGTATTAGGACATGCATTTAGTGTTTGGAGATTATTAACCGCACAAAGGGATTGTTCTGTACTTTATCTTAGTTATTCTGATGGAATGGCGAAATACCATATATCAGAAATTAATAAAGCGATTTCCAGAAACCCTATTTTAAATGAGATACTAGTTAATAGAAGCCCCAAAGCAGATTTTTCAGCTAGATATTATTTAAACAATAAACCTGTGGAGATAATGCATGGGGGGCTATTCAGCTTTAAACGGGGAATGCATGTTAATGGAGCATTAATAGCGGATGACGTATTACGTGATCCAGAGAATCCTTTAAATGTAGGGCAGATAACCAAGGTAGAAGACCATTTTATGACAGAATCACTGTTCATCCCCTTAAGAGGGACTCCAACTATTGTGTTAGGGACTCCGATGATGCCGGGAGACCTCCTTACTAAACTTCAAGAAGATAGTCGTTTTAAATCAAGAGTGTTACCTGCTTTAGACCCTGTACCCGGTAGAAGGGTTTTAATGCCAGAATTATATTCGGAGGACTGGTTATTACAACAACAACAAGCAAGACCTAAATCATTCGCTTCGGAATTCATGTTAATACCACATTTTTCAACTGAAGCTTATTTTGACGAAGAAGATATACTTAAATGTGAAGATGAAATATTAAGGTCCGCTCCTGCCACTAAAGTTTTTAGTGATTTAGAGTCTGGAGACCAAGTATTCGGTGGGTTTGATGTGGGAAAGAAAAAACATCCATCTCATTTAGTTTTATTCAGAAAACGTGGGGAAAGGGTAGAACAGATACATCAATCCTTCTTAGACGGTTGGTCGTATTCAGACCAGATTGAATACCTTAATGAAGTGGCGGAAAATTTTAATTTAAGTTCTGGATATATAGATAATACTAGAGGGGAGTTAGAAGATAGGGGGTTAGATACTCGGTGGTTATCTAAAATATTTAGTCGAAAGTCAAAAAACACTATGGCGGGTATATTTGAGAAATTTGTACATAGTGGTAATTTAAGATTAATTAAAGATGAAAGACAAAAACAACAAATATTATCAGTAAGTAATGAGTTGAAGGCTCCCGATACCCCACTAGGTCACGGAGACGCCTTCTTTTCAATAGCAATGGCATTAGAGGCAGTACATGATACTGCGTATAAGTTTGTGGATTTAGGCAGTGCAAATGATTGGTTTGAAGCTGTAAGTCCATATGAAACACCAGAAGGCAGGTTAGAGAAGCTTGATAATCAAGGGTTAAGGAAGGTAAATAAAACTTCCCCAGCCCAAGCATTACAAATGGAACCTGTTAACGCTCAGGAACGCATGTCTTCTGCACCTAATCCACAGTGCAAAGAAGTAGTTTGCAGTCCTTCTTTTTGGGTAGCGGAACGTGGTTTATGTTTATATTGTGGAATACGTAAATAAAATTGGAGGACAAGAGGATGACAAGCGTTGCTACAACAACATTAACAACACATAATAAGGCTTTATCAAAGCAGGCGGAAACAATTTTAGAACATAGGTATTTATTAAAAGATACAAATGGGAATGTTGTTGAAGATAGCAATACATTGTTTAAAAGAGTTGCTAAAGCAATTTCTTCTATAGAAACTACTTACTACACTTTACCGGTAGAAACGGAGTTAATTGAAAACGACTTTTTTGAAATGCTTTCTAATCTTGAATTCATACCCAATTCCCCAACTTTAATGAATGCTGGAACAGAGCAGGGAACCTTATCCGCATGTTTCGTTTTACCTTTAGAAGATTCGATGGAAGGTATTATGAAAGCTGCTACTGACACAGCTATGGTACAAAAGTTTGGTGGTGGAACCGGATTCTCGCTCTCAAAAATTAGACCTAAAGGATCTAAAATTAAAACCACTCACGGAATTGCGTGTGGCCCGATAGAAGTATTAAAAACACTTTCACGGGTTTCCTCTATGATAACTCAAGGAGGTAAACGTGATGGAGCGAATATGGCTGTTATGTCTGTTTATCATCCTGATATTTTGGAGTTTATTACTTGTAAGTCTAATGAAGGGGATATTCATAATTTCAATATATCAGTGGGAGTTGATTCACATTGGATGGATTGTGTGATAAATGGATTAGATTATACTTTAATTAATCCCCATAATAATACAGTAGCTGGAAAATTAAATGCTGAGGCTGTATTTAATAAGATAGTTGAGGGGGCGTGGAAAAACGGTGAACCCGGAATGATCTTTTTAGATCAAGTCAATACAGATAATCATGTAACAGAAACCTATGGAGAAATGATTGCTACTAACCCATGTGGCGAACAGCCTCTCTTAGGAAATGAATCTTGTAATTTAGGTTCAATTAATTTAGCAGAGTTTTATATTAATAGGGATTTACAACTTGTGGAGGGGCCTGCATGGAAAGTTCAAATAAACTGGGAAAGACTACAAAAGGTGACTCGTTTATCAACCAGATTCCTAGACAATGTAATAGACGCTAATCACTATGCGACTCCTGACATAGAACATATGACTAAAGCTACTCGAAAGATCGGCTTAGGGGTAATGGGATTTGCAGATTTGTTAATTCAACTTAGAATTTCATATAATTCCGAAACAGCTAGAGAAGTTGGAAATGAAATAATGTCCAAGATTAAAGAATGGGCTGATGATGAGTCTTTGGATCTTGGTTCTCAAAGAGGAACTTTCCCTGCTTGGGAGGATAGTACATTTGATAGAAATTCCGAAATGTACAGGAATCATTGTCGCTTGACTGTTGCTCCGACAGGAACAATATCTATGTTAGCTGATTGCTCAAGTGGGATAGAACCAACATTTGCATTAGCTTGGAAAAAGCAAAACATTTTAGAGGGTAAATCATTTAACTATGTAAATAAGTATTTTAAGAAGGATGCTAAAGAATACGGTTTTTATTCTCAAGAGTTGATGGAGTATCTTGCTAATGGGGGTTCATTACAAGAATACTCATATGCTATACCCACATGGGTAAAAAATGTTTATATTACTTCTCCAGACATTTCACCTGAAGATCATGTATTAATGCAATCCACATTCCAAAAACATGTAGATTCTGGAATCTCTAAAACCATTAATTTTGCAAATAAAGCGTCAGTGGATGATGTTAAAAATGCTTATAGGTTAGCGTGGGATACGAAATGTAAGGGTATTACTGTATATAGAGCCGGAAGTAGGGAGAAAGAAGTGTTAGTTAAAGGGACAAATGAAGGTAATCAATTAGAATTTACCTTACCTTTAACAAAAGAAGAAAATTATCCAAATACAGAGGATTGTTGCAATAGTCCATACATAGTGATGGAATCAGGTTGTGAGACTTGTAAGGCTTGTGGCTTCAGTGCTTGTGTTATTGCTTAGGTAATTAATATAATTTGAGTATAATAAAGTAACTAGGAGAATTTATGGGGGTAATAATATATACATCCAATGGTTGCTCTCCATGTATGGCTACGAAATCTTGGTTAGGCAAAAATAATATTTCATATACAGAAAAAAATATTACAGAGGAAGAAAATAGGAGAGAACTCATTCAGAAGGGTTATCAATCAACCCCGATAACAATTATACAAAACGAGGGGGATATAACTTACATAGTAGGTTATAACGTTAAGAAATTAGAACAAGCTTTTAGTATATAGAGGAGAATTAATAATGCCTATAGGAAACATGTTAGCTGGTGGAGAACTGCAATATGTAGCATTACAAGATGAAGCGAGGACGTGGAGGATATTAGATACATGGCATGATGACCTTAAGCAGGTTGATGCAGATTCTGATATTCCGGATGATAGTCCAGCAGTAGTTTTACTTTCAGAAGGACAGTTCCACGCTTTAGTGAAAGAAGCGGGGAGATTAGGGGTTTTACAAAATGCTAATCACGGGGTAAACGAATCGGAATTAGCCGAATTAGATGAGGGGATATTAAAAAGGGATGAAGATATACAATCTTTACATGACCAAATAACAAAACTAAAAGAAGAAAAAAATCAACGGATACACGACACCTCCCCCACAAATGATTATGAATTAAAAGAAAAAGCTATGAACACAATATTAAAATTAGTTTCAATACAGGATATGACCAATTTAGGTAATAAGGAATAATTATATGAAGTTGTCAGAATACCTTCCACAGGTTCCAAAAATGACACAACAGATGGCTGATTTGAATAAGCAAATCAGTTTGTTGGATGTGATGAAAGCGAGTGGGGACACCAACGCTGCGCCTACTATAGGTTTAGATCATGTGGTTAATACATGGATACGCCATCAAATGGCATACAGGCAACAACTTGTACAAGATTTACAAACAATAGCCATGTCTGTAGAGGAGATTAGAGGCCCTTTATCCCATATAACAGGAGAGGTTTTTAGGCGGGGATTAGAATTTGTCCCAACTGTAGAAAACCCAGATCCAAAACAGAAAGAAAAACTTAAAAACTGGACAGCTGATTGTAATGTATTTGATCAAAGTATAGAAGAGGTATTACGACAATTCCATTTCGATGTAAATTCTCTTGATGATGGGTTTTTATATTTAGCTAAGGAATATACAGATGTTGGTGAGGGTAAAGTTACTGCTAAGATGCAGGAGATTAGACGTTTAAATCCAGCTTTAATGGAATTTGATCTTGATACTGCCGGATTACCTAAAAATTCTCATTTCCTTTGCCCTTTACATAGAGAAAATGTACAGGAAGCTTCAGGGCAATGTAAACAGGATAATTGTGATATTGAAATGCATCCTGCGATGTACAAATATTATCATAGAAATAAACATATGTATTTTACAGATAGTGAAATTATTCACTTATCTAAGTTTTCCCCTTCTGAAACTTATGGTTGGAGTCCACTACTCACTATTTTTGAAAAAGCTTTAACTTTAGTGGGGATGGATAAGAATCTCTATAGGTATTTCTTTGAGAGAAAGATGCCAGCGGCTATGTTAATGGTAACTACAGATGATCCAGAATCATTACGTAGAGAACGGGAACATATAGCAGCCCAGACTCGAATTGATCCAAACTATATACCAATGGTAGCTGTATCTGCTAGAAATCAAAGGGGCCGTGTTGATCTGGTTCGTTTATTTCATACCCTTCAGGAGATGGATTATCTTCCTGTTCGAGATGAAATTAGAGAAAGGGTGGCTGCAATGTGGGGTGTAACTCCAGCTTGGCAGGGCGCACCTGAAGCTTTCGGAGGATTATCAAGTCAAACACAGCAATTAGTTGTTATGAGTCGTGTAGTAGAAGGCGACCAAAGATTATTCCACGAAAAAATATTCCCTCAGCTCTTAAAAGCTTTCGGTATAACTGATTATGAAATCAGATTACCACAACCTGAAGAGAAGGCTGAGAATACTAGGTTATCATTTGCACAACAGAAAATTCAAATTGTTAGTCAGTTTGCTCAACTTGGATTTGATGTTAGATTGAAAGAACAGGATACCCCAATATGGGAGGCTGACTTCATTGTTAGTGGTGAATATGTTCCTACGGCTAAACTGTCTGCTGAACAGCTGGCTATAGGAATTGAACAACAAAAACAACAAATGGAAATGGAACAACAGATGCAAGAACAACAAGCGATGGTTGATGAAGACATTGAATATGAAGAAGAAGGCGAGGAGGAGCCGCTTGAAAAATCCATTCCCAGATCACAGCGAAAGTTTAAGGGTAGAACTGGTGGCGTAACTCCTAATTGGGCAGATAAAGCTCCAGATGAAGAAAGAGATATAGATGAATACGCAGAAGCTAGAGCTGAAAATGTAGATAAATCGTGGTATACAAATCCTCGTGGGGATAAAAATCCTAAAGAATATAGAGATATCCGCAAGAAAGATGATATAACACTTTCTAAATCTTGGGTTGAGTCCTTAAATGAAAAAGGATTTATGTCTCCAGTAATAAGAGAGGTGACTTCAGATTTAAGTAAAATGTGGTTTTCTCAAAATAATATGGAATATGTAGCCAATTTATCTCCTACCGGCGTAACTCATGTTGAGAAGGCGACATTTACAGATCCTAGGAAATTCAGTCGGGAAAACAATAAACAGAAAGAAAATAATTCCGCATCAACAAAAATTGATGCTAACATAGATTCTTAAAGGTATTAACATGAAAAAAGTAAAAAAAGAAGATGGTGCATTTGGTGATGGAGGAGGAACTGTTTTCACATCGTCTAATTCAGGCGTCTTCACCCCCACCTATGGGGCGGGTCCTAAACAAAAGAAACAGAGGAAAAGAACTGGTGTCAATAGACTTGCTGATTTTCTAAGGGATCATAGTCCCGAAAAAAAGATGGTTAAAGCAACTAAAAAATCTGTAGTGGAATTAGTTAAATGGGTTACAACAGAACTTCATAAAGAACAAGACTCACAGTTTACTCAACAACATAGTGGAACTTCAATAAATGACCAACCCCCAAGAATTGACTGGAAGAAAAAGAAAGAAGAATCCCCCGAAGATACTAATGCAGAACCTTCAGAATTTGATGCGGAGCCAGATGAACAAGCTGCATTAAAACAAAACGATGAAATTAAACGCATTAAACAATTAGATGATAGTCAAGATGATAAGAGAAATGATCCTCATGATACAGGGCAGGCTTCAACAGCCGCACCTGCTGGGTTGAATATAAAATTAGACACTGAATCCGATGAAATTGATCCAGAAGAAAATATTGAAATTCCAGAAGATAAAAACTATAAAGATATAGAACAAGAAATAGAACAAGCACTAGAACAGGAGATAAAACAAGAGTTAGAAAAAAGTAGTTCTTGAGGGGTAAAAACTAATTCATCGTGAATGGATTAATCCACTACGTTAAAGAAGATTAAGTATGTATTCCAAGTTATGCTTTAAATGTGATGGAGATATCTATATAGATATGGATGGGGATTTACATTGTATTATTTGCGGAAGAACAGTTAATCTTAAGATAAGGAGGAATTATGATTCCAGATCAGGCAAAATCAGAGATAATAAGAAAGCGGGCAGAGGGAATGACGTGGGATTCGATAGCGGATTGGTTGGACGAGAAGTACGGAATAAGGGTCCACAGAACTTCAATTCAACGTTGTCACGACAAAGAAGCATGGGGAGAAGAAGAAGAGGACTTCTTACTTCCAGAAGATAGAATAAGATTAGATAAAAAGGTTTCCCATTCTAAAGGGGAAGCAAACTTATATAAAAAGTTATACCAACAACTCCTCAAAGATAACGTTAAAAAAGATTTAATAATTGATTCTATTAAGCAGTTAGCCCCTAGATTTAAACCTGTAGCTTCAGTTAGATATAACCCTCCTAAAGGTAAATTTGTAGGTAAACACACCCAAACTGTTGTGGCTCCGTTATCCGATACTCATATAGGAGAATCAGTAGATGCTGAACAGATGGTTGGTCTTAATACATATGATTTCAATATTTTTAATCAACGATTATACGGCTGGGCAAACCAATTATTAAATTTAGTAAATTATAGAAGAAATATTGCTAAAGTAGATGATTTAATAGTTCCTATGTTGGGGGACATGATATCTGGTGATATACATGAGGAACTTGCTAGGTCAAACATATCAAACTGTATGGAACAGATGATACGAGGGGCTAATTTGATAGCACAAGCCTTGATGTTTTTGGCTCCTCATTTTAAATCCATACGAGTACCTTGCGTGGTTGGTAATCATGGTCGAATGACTAGGAAGCCTCCTATGAAGGATAAGTATATGGACTGGGACTTTATGATGTATCAATGGGTAAGTGTTTTTTGTAAAAACCAAAAGAATTTAATCTTTGACATCCCTAAAAGTTTTATAAACACATTTTCCATATATAACAATACTATATTAATTATGCATGGAGATAGTATTTCTGGAGCTGGTAGTAATATGTCCATTGCAAGAGCCATAACTTCTTTGCGAGGAGTTTTACAATATCAAAAGAACGTTAATAGTGAGGTGGGTAATCAAAATCCTTTTAATAAGGTAATACAATTTGATTCTGCTATTATTGGACATTTCCATCGTGTGGATGAAATTGATATAGGAACTGGGTCCCTTCATATCGCAGGATGTATGAAAGGGCCGGATGAATTTGCGTTACAAAGACTTCATGCAGCCACTAAACCGAAACAACTAGCATTATATTTTCACCCTAAGTATGGCTATATAGGTAAAGAAATAATTTATTTAAATAGATATGATAGAAGTAAAAATAAGTTTAATGATGATGTACCACTCATCTGGTCTTCTTTAATTGAAGAGTAACTTAATTTTTTAAGTATAATAACTATCATGGCTAAAGCTAACAGAAACATTTTAAAGGAACCTTTCACTAATGAAGGGATTATGAAGTTTGTAGAAGAGCTGAAAAAATTAGAGAAATCTTATTTCGAAAGATTGGTTGGTCTTACTTTTAAGAAAGCTCAAGATATGGTTCCTAGCAGAAGTGGGCAGCTTAAAGATAGCGGTACTTTATCTGATACTGCTAATTATCGTACCGGGGAAGCATTCAGTATTACATACAATACACCTTATGCGTATTCTTTACATGAGGGGGCAGGAATGTCGCAAGTGGAGTTAGAGGATTCGGGACAATATCCTTGGATATCTAAAATAAAAACTTATACTAGAAAAGGTAAAAGGGTAAGGGGCCACACCAAACAATATAAAAAATATTATAAACCAATGAAGATAAACGGCGGTTGGCGATCTATTGATCAAGCCACTATTAATTATGAAGGTGCTAACTGGGTACAGAAAGCTTGGGAAAACGTACTTAGTGGGGAAGATAGCCTTGCACAAAAAATATTACCCGAAACACTTAAAATAAAAAAATTAGAAACAGATTAGGAGGAAATAATGGTAGATGTGCGTAAAGTAACCCCAGAACAAGATTATATAATAGCAAGACATAGCAGAATGGTGGGTAAAATTTTGGATTTAATTGAAGCGTTTACTCCAGAAGGCAGTCAATTAGAGAAACAAAAGAAACTTATACAGATACCCCTCTATGATTTTAGGAAGGAAATGATCTTTTTAGATTCAAATGGAGTGCCGGATACCTCAGAAAACACATAAATATAATATAACTTATATAATTTATAACTTTACTGTAGGATTTTCAAGTTTAATGAGTATAATATATTGACGTTATAAAATAGCGTTACATTTAGTTCTATTATGGAGGTCGGAGGTGGCTCAGACCAACCTTCACGATGGATAAAAATTAATTTATCTCAGGGAGGTATGGTTTTATGGCAGATGTAACAGAACGCATCGAAAAACAAATGGAAGGTACTAACCTTGCTTTGGCTGCTGTAGCAGAAGTTTTACAGAAAATGGATACTCGGTTGGCTAAAGAAGAGTCTTATGCTCTCGAACTAGCTCAAGAAGAAGCTAGTGACAATGCAAAAGAAGATTTAGTAAAATCCATAGCTGGAGAAGTTCTTAACGTTTTGAAAGACGAATTAGCTGGTTTAGATGTTAGTGGTGATTCACGACCTGCTAAGTCAGTTGGATCTGCAGCTACTGCAGATGATAGTCCAGAGAACGCAGACATTTCTACAGACATAGAAGAGCAACAGAATACTATTCAAGCAAGTCTTAAGAAAAATGATGAAGAAGATGAGGATGAAGATGACGTAGAGAAGGGTGGAATGGCCTACAAACAGGATGAGGATGAAGATGATGAAGCAGCTGATATTCCTGAAGAAGAAGATGATGAGTCAGAGGAAATGAAGTCGATGAAGAAGCAGATTTCTGCTTTGGAAAAAGCTCTTACCGATAGTAAGGGTGTAGCAGAAGAGCGTCTACGAAAGATGGGCTTCAGCGAACAGACTTCTCTTAAAGCTCCTAAAATATCCGCAGGTCTAGGAGTAGACACTACTCCACTAGTTAAATCCGATAATGGTGATGTTGCCGACCAATTGACTTCATTATCATATAAAGAACTTAGGGATCTACAACACAACATCCAAACAGGTAATACTGACGGTGTGCCAAGGGAACTTTTAGGTTAAACAATTAATTAATAAATAATCAGGAGGATATTGGCTAATGGCTAATCCAAGTCTATCAGAATATCTGGCGCAGTCCCAACGAGGATTGTATCAGTCAGTATTTGGCGAAGAGTATCTGCAAAAGCAGTCATACTTTACCGTTGATACTGCTACAGGTATTTTTAACACAACTTATGGAAGAAAAGTTTGGCAGGCATTAAATAACCAAACTCGCTTCTTCAACGCTATTCCTCGCGTAGTATGGGGAAACACAGCAGGTTGGAGGGTAAGGACCGATAGAGGTTCCGGACGTTCACGACCTGTAACTGAGACTGGAACTCTACCAACAGTAGATGTCTCTAATATAGAATCAGTTTCTAGTTTACCTAGAATTGTTTCAACCACTTTCGGTGCTTCCGTGAAGTCAGTCTTCACAGCACAATTAGAGGGTGGTGTTGGAGATGTTTTGGCATTGGAGAACGAAAATGCTCAGTTAGACCACATCAAGGAAATAAATGAGGAAATAATGGCTGGTTCAGCTTATTTATGCTCTGCTGGTGCTACCACTTCATTTACCGTTCCTGCCGCTATCGCAAAACACTTCAAAATTGGAGATGCAGTAGCGCAGTATGACCTTACAGCAACTGACCATGACAGAACTTCTGGTTCTGCTGTATCCGCAGTTAACACCTCAACCGGTGTAGTTACCGTAGCTTCTGGCACAACCTTTGCTGACGGTGATATAGCATACATATATTCCAGAGCTGGAATGACTTCAATTGACGATATCGTCTCTGAAGATGGAGCTGCTGTTGGTGGTGGTGTTGCTAGGACAAGAGCTTATGACCTAACATTAGCAGGTAGAACTGCTGGTGATTGGGATGCTGGTGCTTCCGTATCATATAATAGTGGTACAGGAAGATCTCTATCTTTAAATTTGATAGATACAGCTATACAGAAAGTAAGGCAGAATGGTGGAGAGCCAAAACTAATACTTTTGGGTCACGATCAATATTTCAATCTTGAAAGATTGCTTAACTCCAACCAAAGGTATATGGGACAAGAGGAATATCAAGTTGGCATAGGTTCCGAGAGAACTTATCCGGGTACTAGAACAGGACTTGTTTTAGCTACTTATCAAGGTATTCCTATACTTCCAGATGCTGATGTGCCTAAATCTGTATCTACAGCAGATGCTGTTCTAGGTTCTAACGTCTATGTACTTGATACGGACTATATAGAGATGGCTGTGGCCCAGCCTACTCAATATATCGAGAACAGGGATTACTTCGCTGCTAATGCTCTAGTAGTACGGGGCTTGCTCTATACTATGGGTGAGATGCGATGTAAGAATATTTGGGTACAAGCTAAGATTGCCGACCTTAACTCGTAATCTTAGGTTTATAAATGAGGGGTGGGGAAACCCACCCTCCATTTTAAGAAATAATGAACATTTATATGTCGGCGGTACAATAAAATCGCCATAATTTGGAGGAATTAAATGACAAAACATTCATTTAAAATGTCTGATGTAACTGGTGATACTAGGGTACTTGCCCGGTCTTCATTAGGTTATGACTTTAACTATTTCGCTGATGATGAAACTATCATTTTTGGTACGGACAGTGACGCTACAATTGCATGGGATGGAGATTCTCTTAATGTGACATCAGCAGCTACCGAATTTACTGGTACTGTAGCATTAGGAACTACAGCTCAAATGACTGTAGGAACTGGGATTTCAGCAGTAGCTGCTGCTATTGTAAAGCACAGTGTCGTTCAGGTTGGTAATATTATCGAGACAACTATCGCATTAGACGTAACAGGGCTAAACTCTGGTGGTGCTGATGGCGATGTTATCGGTAAAGCTGATACTGCAAACTGTCATTATGGACAGATTACTGCTGCTACAAACGGTACTATCCTATCCGGTTATGTACAATGTTTGGAAACTCCTGCTGGTGGAGAGCCTGACATTGATTTATACTCAAATACGGTAGCTACATTAACAGAAGAGGCTGGTATTAATGCTAGTGGAAGTGAAGCAGCATTGTTAGCTACAGCAGCTGATTGGACAAACCTATTAGCTCCTAAAGGGCTAACAGCAGTACCAGCAGCTGACACATATTTGTATCTAGTTGCTTCAGGTGGAAGCACTAATAATACATATACGGCTGGCAAGTTTATTATTAAACTTTACGGTTATGATGCGTAGTAAATAATTATCTAGCCACGCCCCAATTTGGGGCGTGGTTACTTTTAAATTTATTTGTAAATTTTAATCGGGAGATATAATTTATGGGACTGAATAAATAATGAGCAGTATAGCAAATTCAACCGAAGTGAATTTAGCAGTGTATATGGAACGACTCGATGCTTATATTGAGAGTCAAAATACTTTAAATGCTACTTTATGCTCTAGTTTAGAAAGCGTTCATAATTCTCTTGATGATTTTAAGATGTGGAGAAGCAGAATATATGGCGGTAAAACAGTAGTTATAGCTTTAAGCGTATTAATACTCCACACATCCGCTGTAATGGGTGGTTTTATAACCCTAATTAATTTCATGGACAAATAGGAGTATTACATGGCTAATGAAAGACATACAGATTATAGAGAATGGGAAATAGACCCATCTACAAGACAATCTGTACATGCATACACAAAATATTATCCCTTTAGGGAAGCTACTTCCACTACAGCATCTACTATATTATCTGCTGCTCAAGGGGAAATAGCAACAAACTGGGTAACTAACCCAAGAGTTGAGACGGCACTTAGTTCTGCTGATGGGTTCACTGCTACGGGTAGCTCTATAACTAGGGACACAGGACAACAGTCCGTTGGTGCCGCTTCTTTACTAGCAAATCCTGACAACAGTGCGGCAGGTGAAGGTTGGTACTGGGAATCTCCCACAGTTCCTGTTAGTGTTAACCCCCAACATTTATCTGTAAATGTAGAACATCGTGGTGCTTCAGCTTCAGGTACTGTTAAATTAGAGATTCGAGATGCTGCTGGTACAAGTGTATTAGCAACATCAGGTTCTAGTAGCCTAGCAACTTCTTGGACTAGAATAACTGCTGCTTACACAATAGCAGGTAGTACCGCTGCCGCTAAATACAGATTATATTTAACTTCATATGCACAACATAACATCAATTTTTACGCTGATAAGATTATGTTTGAAGTAAGGGAAGATACCACAGCAGTTTCCACCTACTTAGATGGATCTACGGGGGTTAATTATGAATGGTCAGGAACTGCTAATGCTTCTACGTCAAGAAAAAGACCCGGCATAACAGTTATAAAAGGTATTAAGATAACTAACGAATCCTCTACAAGTGGAGACATACTTTATTTAGCTTTTGATCAAACAGCAACTTCATCAACTGGAGTACCGATATTACCATTAGTTGCTACTTCAAGCCAAGGCGTGTTTGAAACAAATTTCCCATTACATTTCACTAAGAAGGTTTCAATAATAGCGGCACAAAACACACCAACAGTTAGTGGTGTAATCTGGGGAAGTTAAAATGACTACAGAAACTATTCAAACAGCAGTTACGTCAATACCAAACCCATCAGATTGGGCTGGGTATTATATGCCTGATGATATTAATAATGACCAACCTGTTATATTTTTAGAGAAGGCTACGGATGGACGAACCACTTTAGATGACATTGAACCAGCTCTTACTGAATATAAAAAACTTTATAAAGCTGGGATAGCAAGTCCTGCTGAAGTGCTTACATTATCTAGGGCTTATCCAGATAATTCTACTTTCTCTAAAGCATTAACTAAAATGAAAATAGGTGATGACGATTCCTTGGTAGTTGGTGGTCCAGCTTCAATTGAGTTAGTTGACAGAGAAGGCCATTTCATAACTACAGATGCATTAGGGAAGGCATTTACAAAATATATGGATAATTTCCGTACAAGAAATGCTATGGTATTACACTCTGATGTACAGGTAGGTTGGGCTTTACCCGCATACATTTCAAAGGGCGGACAGATTTTTAAGAGTGGGGTAGATGATAAGGGTTTATTTTTTATTACTGAACTTAGGAATGATACTAAAATTGCTAAGAGGGTAATGGAACAGATTCATGAGGGTAAATTAAGAAGCTATAGTATTGCTGGGAGTGCAACTAAAACTCAAAACATACAAAAAGGATTACAAAATGTAATGCAAGTAGATGAATTGGAACTTGCTGAGGTAACTGTATGTGAAAAGGGAGTTAATCAAGGTGCTTCCTTTGAGATATTAAAAGCTGAGGATGCTGCAACTTCTTCTTGTATAGATGGTAGTTGTTTAGTATCTAAAGAAGAAACACATGAGAAAGGAGTTGAACTTATGTATAAATCAAATGGAGATATAGATTTCACAAAATCTTTTCTTAAGTTTATGAACAAAGGTATATTTGATGATTTAGGAGAAGATCCTTTCCCATCCCTAAAAAATGAAGAGGGTAGGAGACTTGTACATAGACAATTCCTAGCTGAATATGGATTCCCTGCAGATGTAGATCAAGAAAGTATACGGGATGCAGGAATAGATGAATATGATCCGATGCATCCTTCGCCTCCTTGGGTTGTTAATGATGCAGGACAAAACATGAAGTCTACGTATATGGATTCCGCTATGAAAGAAAAAATGTTAGAGCGATTAAGTATGACTAAAGCACATACCAAAGAACATAAAAAAGATATAGAGGAAACCCAACCTGATTTAGTGAAATTTCCTTGGTTAGCCGCTTTAGCTGCACCTTTCGTGTTGCCAGCAGTAGCAGGGGCTGTTGCTGGAAGTAAACTAAAGAAAAAATCTATTGAAAAGGATAATTATATGAGTAACGCTAAACCAATTAATAAAAAAGTAAGGGTAAGTCCTGCAGCTGGACTAACCCCCGGATCTATAGCTGCCACAGTAGTGGCTGAAAGAGTTGCTGATAAAGTTTTAGGTACAAAAGCTGTTAAAAAAATGAGAATTGAAAAAATAGCACCGGCATTAGCGGCCTTAGCAGCTAATCCAGCGGTAACTGGTCTTGCAGGTTTAGCTGCAGGGAAAATTCTTAGTACAAGAGCATCGAAAGATAATGCTAAATTTAAAAAGAGTAATATTAAAACTATTTCTAAAGATATAAAGGGTACTGAACCCGACTTAGTGAAATTTCCTTGGTTGCCTGCATTAGCTGGGTTCTCAGCAGGGAAACTCCTCAGTTCGAAAGCTTCAAAAGAGGCAGTAAAACCTAAAAGAAAGAACATTAAAACTATTTCTAAAGATACCGAAGATACTTTAGAGCTTGAGAAGTGGTTTTGGCCTGCATTAGCTGGGTTCGGAGCATCTAAATTACTTAGTTCAAAAGCCTCAAGGGAAGCAGTAAAACCTAAAAGAAAAAACATCAAAACCATCTCAAAGAAGTAACATAAGATGACCAAATTCAATTTTGGAGAATTATATGATGATTCCGTAAAGGATGGGGTTATTAAACTTTTAAAAATGGAGTTTAAAAAGGAAGCTTTGCCCCCCGGAGCGGTTTATTCATCTTCAAAACCACCTCCTGAAGGTGTAAGAGAACTCCAAACTGAAGGTGGCACAAGCTATTGGATTCCCGGTCAAAAGGATACGAAAAAATCACCGGGAGAACAGACCAAGCAACTTATACAATCCCTTAAAGAACATCCTAATTATTCAAAGGAGAAGGGTGGATTTACAGGGGAAGTCTACGATGAAGCTGAAGCCTTAAATCTTGATGGTGGAGTTATTGTTAAGACTCTGGAAGATATATTAGCTGGTAAACCTCCTCTTAAGTCCTTTGCTTTGAATGTGGAGGACCAAAATCATTATGGTAGGGATGAAGATTCAGTACGTCATAGAAAGGAGATGGCTAAGCATCTTGGGGAAAAATATGGTGTTAAAATACTACCAAATCTTGCAGGAGAAGACTTCGATAAAACAATAGCAGCCGCCCATCGTCCCACTGTTAGGCAATCAGCTCGACCTGCTGCAGTACAGAAACTTCCGTGGGAAATGGCGCAAAATGAATTCGAGGTGACTGCAAAGAAAGGTAAGGCAGTGAATCCATACAAACGTTCTGGAAAAAGTCAGAGACAATTGGATGACATAGAAGACTACAGAAAAAGTAAACGTGCTTATAGATACAAAATGGACCCCCTATATGGTAGTAGTCTGCCGGGGACTACATTTTTAGGAATGGCGGAGGCCAGTGGGGCTAGTACAGAAGATATACTCCATGTTTATTCAAAGGAATATAATAATGGAGCTACTTCTGAAGATAGAGCGAGAGGGTATAAAAAATATTTAGAAGATGCTATATATGAAGGTAAGAAAGTACCAAATAAACTGCTACAGGATGTTGGTATAAGTTTCATAGATAAACTCATGTTGCGAGTTGAAGGGAAAGTGTCTTATTTATCTAATTTTAAAAATAAATTTCTTTCCTTATCACAAAACGATGTGGTGAATGATTTTGATCCGTTAATGAAAACGCTTATGGGTGTACCTTTAAAAAAATTAAACCTACCTCAGTCAGTAGCTAAGACAACAGTATTAAATGACTGGCTTAAGAATGATCCACTAAATCGAACTAAACATTTAGTTAAAGATTCATGTAACTGTGAAAATTGTTTTCAAGAAAAATCAGCGTTCATGGGTATAATAGAAAAAGATGTGGAAAATCCATTTGCGGTTGCAACAGCACAGGCTAAGAAACAGGGACATAAAGACTTCTCAGAAGGTAGTGCTGGGGCTAAAAAACGGGATGAGATTGCAGAAGCATTAAAAGAATAATTTAATATAGTTTAAGGGAAGAAGACTGAAATGAAATTTATTGGTAAATTCAGACCACAAATATTTTTAGCTATTTTAGTCTTAGGAGTTTTAGCTTATATTGGGGCTACTAATGGTATGCCTGAGATTGCTACAGGCACAATAGGTGGCGTAATAGCTTTGGGAATGAAGGTTTTAGAAAATGAATGAGGTTGTTGTTATGACATTAATGAATAACGATTGTGACTGTGTGGAAACCGGCGAATGCTTATGTACAGAAATATTATGCATATGCGATTGCGACTGTTATGACTGCTCTCAAGAAATTATATCATCTTGTATTTGTGGGAATGGTCAGTGTTTATGTGAAGAAGACGATTTAGATAAGGAGAATCTATTATGAATATAATTAGTTTAATTATTACGTTTGTTCAGTTAAATTCTGGGCAATCAGTTCAAGGTAAGAAGGTTTTAAAAGAGGGGATGGACGTTATAAAAGCTCTTGGGGCTGCGTTGAAAGATAAAAAGATTACTATGGCTGAGAAAAAAGTAATTGTAAAGGAACTAAAAGAGTTTAGTGCTAGCGCAATAAAACTTATAGACAACATCGTTATTCCGGAGTAGTTAAAAGATGAGTATTATGAGATGGCGATGGACGGCTTTAATAGTCTACTTAGTAATCTGCATATATGATTTTATGGTAGTTCCTATTTATTATGGGTTTGCAAGAATAGGTTTAGATTTAGCTGATTATATGAGTCATCTACAAGCAATTGAAGACCCTTTAGTACAGATGGAATATCTAAAGAAACTCGTATCTCAACACGAACCTTTTACATTGAAGGGTGGTGGGTTATTCCACTTAGCTTTCGGTGCTTTATTAACAGGAAGTGTGTTCGGAAAAGAAAAGTAATAGCAGAATAGGGGGGTATGGTAATTACTAGTATTAATATGTTTGACTGATTAGGTATACTTAGCTTAAAATAAGTTAAGAGGTATCACATGTCAAATATTATGCAGTATCTTATTCAAATGAATGATGACGCTAGAGAATCTTATGAAAAGATTGATAAACAAATCTTAAATATTATAGACAAGATAGATTTATTAGCTTTTAGAATCCAAGAAATAGAAACGAGGATTAATATTAATCGCCGTAATGATGAATAGTATTAGTATAATATGATATGATTAACTTAAAATACTTGTTGTGTAGATTAATGGGACATAATTCAACACCACCTATAATTGAAGTATGGGAGGCAAGTAATTCAATGCAAAAAAGTGTTTTTCTTTGTAGAAGATGTTTGGTACAGATAGGGGAAAAACCTTTTGTATAATCAAAACTACGACCAAGAAGCCGAAAATGAGGAAGAACTTTTGTTGGAAGTTAAATCATTAGTATTAACAAAAAACGAATTACTATATTTAAGTGATTCAATAACATTATTAATGGAACATACGTCTGAACATGGTAAGATGCATATACCGGCCAGACAATTAATGCCTAGTGCTGGTGTACCAGTATCAGTAGATTTAATTCACACTATTGGTATGGGAGTATTAATTGCTACAGACCCAGCTAATGCATCTCAAGAAGCTACTCTTTTCTTTAATATAGCAGATTTATATCTACTCAGAGAATGTTGTCAGTCTTTTGTAAAGATAAATAAGGAATTAGTAGGATACAATCTTTTACGTAAAATATACACTTTGATCTTAGAAGATAGTATGGAAGAAAGAAATTTTATAGATACATTAACCAGTGGAATAGATTTTAGCTTACAGGATTTTCAAGAAGTAAAAAGTTTTAAAGATTTAGAAAAGTCGAAAGAGAAGACAGATGACACAAAAACCAATTAGATTTCCGACACCACAAACAATTGAAGAATGCTTACGAATGCAAGCTCATTTTGTAGGTATACCCCGGATTACTAAGAAAAGCTACATGGAATTTTATAGACGTGGTAAGAATATGCAAGTTTTAAATGTTGGTTGGATTACAAACGTTGTGGATTCAGGGTTGAAGGACGGTCAAGGGAGAATGCCTTCTCTAAAAGAAGTTGAAGATAATATAAATCTTACTGAAACAATTCAAACACCTTTAACTAAACATCAATGGAAGAATTCATTACACGAAATGATTAACATGGTAACTGATAATCTTATTACTGAAGAAAATAATTCAGCTTCGGAAGCCACAGATACAGTAGAATACCCTCATTAGTAGTTTAATATGGATTCATTTATAGTTGGCACGTTACTAGCCAGTATATGTTTAGGAAGCTTCACTTTATTTCTAATTTGGATAAATTGGAGAATTTTAAAGATTTCTGAGAACATTCTTAATATCAGTATTAAAATGCTTGAAGAAACCATTATTATCAGGAAAGAAACAATTTTAATTAGAAAGATATCTGAAGATGTTTTAATTGAAAGTATAAAATTACGAAAGGCTTTAGGAGATCCCGAAGAAGAAACCGCAAAAACAAATAAGAAAACTAAATGAACTTATCTAAACAACAACCTAAAGTAAACATATACATATTAAAACCCTTCCCAGAAATAATAAAAGCTTGGTTTTTAAATGAGAAAACCTTTGTAAACATAAATTTAACTTATATAGCAGATATAGCTGTGAGTTTAGCTATGAAATATAGCCTTGTTGATGATACTGTATCCAGATTAAAGGGTTATGGTCTAAAAGACGCAAAAGATTTCATAGTAATCTAATAAAACTCAGTCCCACACCACTTGACACCCCCTTTAGTTCCATGATATTTTATTAACTAATAATTTAATTAAGAAGGAGAATAGCTAAGTTATGCTCAATTCTTACGAAGAATATTCTAATAGTTCGGAAGAAACAATTCCAGTAATTGTAAATGATGATGATACACCAATCATGATACCTATAAATATTTTAGTTACGGCTTTAGATAGAGGCTGGATATGTAACGAAGGAATAGGAGAACAAGATGAATGAGGTCGATGTAGATGAGATTATAAAAACCATCAAAGACATTATTTATATAGAAGATCTAAAAAGGCAATCCGTGCCTCGTATAGCTGGGAAGGGGCGGGAAGATTCGTTGAAAATTCTACAGGAATTAGAATCACAACTCATAAAGAGATTTGAGAGTTTTAAAGTTGAGGAGAGTAATGGAGAAACAAAATAAATGTCCAAAATGCCGAGGATTTTTATTCTTAGAAGCAGACAACTATTATAGATGTTTAAATTGTGGTTTCTATGACAATCTATGAAAAGACATGAGGGAAGAGGAGAACAATGACTAAACAAAAACAGTATCCAACCCCAATAGAAAAGAAGCTATCATAATGGGTGATATTAATGAAGGATGTATAAAGGTAACTGTGGAATATGAATTTCCTAAAAAGTATACTCCTCCCCGCGACTCAAATTTAGATGGTGAATGGCCTAGAGAAAATTGGGAAGAGGAAGAGGGTTTAAATTGGAATGAGATCCTAAAAGATATTATTTATAGAAGATCTATAAAAGTAGAGAAAGATAAGAAAACATTATTTACCAAGTTAATGTTAACGTAGGAAAGATAGAAAAATGCGCGAAGTACCCTCAAAAATATTAAGGAAGGGGTTATAGTAATGGTTAAGGACGGGGAGATAATAGATATATCCCAATACAAGAATACAGAACAGTTGGAAGACTGGCAGGAGGAAGCGATAGATCAAATACTTATTGAGACAGAACCATTCTTTAATTATTTAGAAGCCTTAGACGCGATACATCTTAAAATAACTGCTTTAGAGAACAGGATAAAGGCTTTGGAAGAGGGAAGGAAGGGGTAGTTGCCTAAGTATGAATATATATGTGACAACTGTGAGGAAGGGGCATTTTGGTTAAAGCAGTCTTTCAGTTCAAAGCCGGTAGCAGATTGTCCGAATTGTGGAAGGGCATGTAAAAGAAAAATCAGCAAAGTATCTGTAGTGTTTAAAGGTTCCGGCTGGTATGTAAATGATAATAGGGGTACAAAACAAAATGAAGAAAGTTAATGGAAGCATAGGAAGGGGCCACGAGGTAGGAGCCTATTCGTTGATGAGTTTTATAGTGTGGGAAGGGGAGGAAGAGGAAGCGTGCCAAGCATTAAAAGGTTTGGTGGGAAGGGTTAAAGTACAACAATTTGATAACTCACTTATAACAGGAGAGTATATTGTTAAAGTCCCTAATAAATAATCTCTTAGGAAGGGCGGGGCATAGGAAGTAGGAAGGGGGGGGCATATTAGATTATGGGAGTATAGGAAGGAGGAGGTTAGATAGGAAGGGACGGGGTAGATAGGAAGGGAAGGGCATAGCATCATAGGAAGGAATGGAAGTGGAAGGGACGGGCATTGTTATTAGAGGAAGTGGAAGGTTAAGTAGGAAGGGAGTCTATATAGGAAGGGGGGGGATATAAATTCTAGTTTATAGGAAGTGGAAGGCCTATAGGAAGGGACGGGCAAAAAAATTTGGTTCGCCTCTCAAAATATATGTTTTCTCTTTTTTCTTTTTTAAGTGCTTACAATTTTCAATTATAAGCACTTCCCATATATTTTTGTTTTCTGCTGTCACAATTTCTAATTCCTCCAAAAGTTGTAATAACTAATAGGCCGTAGAATTTTCTCTACATTTAAGGCCTTGTTTCCAATAAAGAATATTCGCTAAAATACTCTTTTAATAAGTTACAGTAATCTCTAAACTTAATTGCTGAACTGCCGTCCAGTAAGATCAATTAATGTTTAGGCTTGATTCACAACTGCTTAACTTTCGGTGTTGTTGCTGTCTACTTGCTTAGTTGCAGATAATCCAAAACGCTTGTGGTCTAGGTTGTTGTTAATGCCTTAACAAGCCATTGACCGTAGTTTATCTTGGATGGTTTACTTTACATCTTAAAAGATTGTAATGTCTGTCTAAGGATACGGTTCTGTTATCAAATCCTAGCCTTATTAACCACCTATTATTTTGTTGTTAAAATTCCTTTTCTCTTTTTAAATTTGATCTTGTGAAACCAAGACCTAAGTCTTATGGTACACCTGAATCAATATCTTGTCAACTATTTATGATTTCCACCACGTGATCCATGTCTGCTGATTCATTAGAACAGTCAATACAGACATAAGACACAGGCCAGTCTTCATTGTATAAATGCGTCTCAAATTCTCCAGTGCTAGAGTCATAGGCATAAAAAGCTGGTAAAATCAATCTCACATTCTCGCTGCCACATTCAGTGCAAGTTGCTTTCTTTGTCATAATTAAAAATCCTTATTGATAGCTTAAACGATAAGTGTTGAGTATGTTGGCAGACAATTCTGACAAAGGCCTACAATAAACCCTAGTAAGCAAAGCCATAATAAGCCCCTTAGACTCGGTGTCATGTGATCCACTCGTTAGATTGAGATTTGTGCCTCTCTTGTAATTTACGCTTGAAGTAAAGGTTTATCTGCTGGCGTTCATAGTTGGGAACATAAATGGATATTTCTCCATTAAAGCGAATTTGATAAACTTCGTTTTCCTTCAGTGTCAAAGAGATTTTGGGGTTCATAAATACCTCTCCTATTTCCTATACATATCATAGACACTTCTAAAACAATTTCAAGCCTTTCTCAAACCGTTTTTTGAGGTATTTTTAAAATAACATAAAAAAGACCCTAGATGAGGAGTAAATAAGAAACCATCTAGGGTCTTTGGCCTAACGATAGTAGCTGGTTAAACCCCTACTATCAACTATCTTTAAATTATAACATAAATTTACTCATTTACATCTTCGTGTATGTTGCAATCATACTTCATTTTTTTCTCCCATTGGATAAGTGCCTATACATGTGTCGTGGCCTCCGCGCGATTTATAAACCAGTAAACACTCGAACACGATATCTATCTCACAATACTCACAATAGGATACAGGCCGTCCTTCATCCTCGATTATCTGTTCGGTCGGATATGAGCCACAACCTGTACACTCAAACACACATTCAAATTCTTGCTCTTGATTATTCATGGTCATATCTACATCCAATAGGCCAGTCCCACTCCTTTAACTGGCCTTTAGTCCGGCAATCACAACACTCTTCACAATGCCAGCCTGACGGCTCGTGTATGTTGCAATCAGCATTGAGAAACCTCTCTAGTATATCGTAGTTGAGATTTTTAATAAACTCCGATTTCAATCTAGTATTTTCTTTGAATAGTCCATTGAATACCTGAGTCAATTTTTTTAAATTACCTGCAAAGTAATGTTCAACCATATCTGTAGTAACTTCGTATTTCAGCATTGTATTGTGTCCTTGTTTAAATTAGAGCGTTTTTTAGTTAGTCTTTGGTGTGGTAGCTATCTGGACTATCTTTTCGTGGCTGTGTGTCGATCGTTTTATGGGTTTATTAGTCACCAATACTCTATTGTCACTTCTTCCAACACTCGATTGCTGCATCTATCACATCCCAATTAACCCCTATTGACGCATCGTGATTATCTCTAATCAACAACAAAATCTCTATTGCCTCATCATCACTTAGAGTTGAATCTCTACTCTTTACATCATGGATTGACCAAGTTATTTGTATTTCTGTTTCAATCTCTGAAATAGGCCAATCAATGTTATTCATTTTCTACTCTTTCCCACTCCTGCGGTGGATCGCAATTGTGGCAATAGTCTGATCCCTCGATTAGTGAGTGTTCACATTCAGGGCAGATATTATCTTTCTCGTTAATCATTCAGTCTGCTCCTTGCATTGTGTGGTTCGGGTCGTCCGAGTCACAAGCTGGACACACCTCTGTTCCATCAGGCCATTGATGCGCTAATATTTCCACTATCTCACGTCTTATACCAAAGATCGGCTCTGGATCATTGGGCATGTAAAAAGAGCAGTATTCATCTGTGAATAAAACCGCTATTTCTGTTTCATTATGGTTATAGTGCATACTTGGGCTATGGTTTCTTTTTATAGTCATTTTGTATTTCTCCTTAAATTAAATAGATTAAGCGACCTTACTTATATTTATTGGCCGAACTAACCACTTCTCTTTTAATAGTCGCCTTAACATGAACTGATGTGCCTCCCATCGGAGTTTTGCACTATTATCACGCGAATAATAAACAGCCATTCTCCGCTTTAAGTCTGGTACGAATTTATATTGTAGTATATACCCCATAAAATTTTCTTCTTGGCCTTTGATTGGATAACCCCTTTGCAGTAGGACATCATAACAATATAAGGCATGTTTAATTAGAGCTTTACTGAGAATTCCCCCACTCTTACCCCCTTGACCACGTGCTTTTATTATTAAATCGGGATTTGTTCGTTTAATTTTTTCGACCCCTTTACCCACATAATTAAACGCATTAATCATATTTCTTACAAATTCTTGATTTAATATTTGGTTATTAATCGTTAACGCTTGTTTTGTTAATTGCTCATTTGAAATACTTACTCTTATATCACTATGATTGAAAATCAATAAACATTGTTCAATCAAAGTTCTTAATGATTCTCTATGCTGTGTAGCGTTTATTATCGGAGCTTTTTTCGGGTCTGAATTTTTTAAATCTTTATATTTAAAAATATAATGCTTATTAAGCAAAGTATCGAGAAAGGCATTTAATTCATGGTTTAAAGGTTTTCGCATCTCTGCACTATTTAACGGCGTTCCTTGATTTTCGTTTTGATAAAGTTCAATTATATCTTGATCCGATCCAGTTTCCGCTATAACTATATTAAGTTTCTCTTTTAATATGAAATTTTTAGCTGCTTTTGGTAACTCAATAAAAAAGCCCGATAATTGATGTCCATACTTTTTATGTAGAAGTGGCTTTAACTTTAAATTATCTTCATACAAGTCATTTAGGGTGTGTAGTCTTTGCTGTCCGTTAATGATCTTATAGTGTGTTTTAACGCGTCCGTCCAACAAAATTGGAGACGACATAGGATAATTAAACAACCCTTGACAAAATTCGTTTCTTTTTTCGGTTGCCCATATCTTATCGTTTCTTTGATAAGTAAGGTCTCTTTGTAATTTACCTGTTGCTTTTAACTTTAATATTTTTTGAATACTCCATCTCTCATATCTATATTGAACTTGTGATTGATACATAGTTTGATCCTTTGTTGTTGTTAATAATTTAAACATTTTTATCTTTTCCTTTTTAAGCTATTCTTTTTAATTTTATAAGCTCTGCTAGTCATTTCCGAAAATCTTTGCTCTCTCGGCTTTCTGGCGGTCTTTAAAAGCCTGTTCTGTCTCTGTTTTTATAATGTCCAAATCATTAACGCTGAGAGTATCAATGAAATCTTGTTTATCAATATCCCAATGATCTTTAAATGCCAAGTCGATCTCCTCTGGTGTTTCAGCATCAAATTCAAAATAGAATTGATCTGGTATTTGGATGGTTCTTATATATCTCATTAATACACCGCCCTAACGTTAGAGCTGACATTTACGTCTAAACAGGGGTCAATGCAAGTTATACAGACTTGCTCCGCGTCTTGGGTCTTTAGTGCTGTAACAATATAGTGGATTTGTTCAGGTGGTATTTCCATTTGACATCTATCACACATGGTAAACTGGTCTAAACAGTTTTGGCAAACAAATCCCTTAACAGTCGTAGTTTCATAATAGACAATGTGATCTACAGCTTGTTTCTTACAGTTCCAACAAGTCCTGTCTTTAGAGGTGTTAATTTTTAACATGATTAAGCTCCCAATTTGATTTACACGTACAGTACAGCGATTCTTTTAAGGTCTCTGGTGTATCTGCCTTCGGACATCCTTTTTCGTGGCTGTACGGCAAGCGTTTAATGACCTTTTTACCATTTGATGATTGTAACTCGAATGTTATGACGTCCGCGTCAAAAATATCTACAATCCGACCAACCTGATTTAGTAACAGTTGTTTTCCAGTCCTTAAAGGTTGTAGTAACATTAAAAGTATATCTCCTGTACTTCGTTTATAAACTTCTGTCGATCTCCTAAGTCTTCTGCTAATACTGATAATTCATCCTCGATATGAGCCTGTACAATATCCTCTAATTCTTCAATAGGCATCTGCGATACTATCTTATTAACTATCTCAGATATCCCATATTCTTTTATTAGGCTGTTTCTAACTCCATCACTCATAGTCTGCTCGCCTTTTGAATTGCTAATCTTGTTCTCCAGCGGTCAAACGTAGGTCTGCTTATTTCCAACGCTTTAGCTGTGTTACCAACTCCGACTTCCTCAATTAAATTTGGAATTAAAACTTTAAGATCACCAAATTTCTCCTCAGCCATCTCCATTTTGGTTTTTTCTCTTTCTTTTTGGACAGGTGCTTTACTTGCCTCTTTCTTAGGGAGAATAGATTTCTTGTAGTTGCGCCGGTTAAGATGGCTACTCTTTGCCCAAGTTCCAAACCAATCAGTCTCATTTGCAACGCGATATGTTGTTGAACACCTTTTACTACAAAACAACCAGTCCTTTATTCGCCGTTTGAGTCGAGCGTCAGACTTCCGTAGTTCTATTGGTATTTGACAATTAGTACATTGTACTTCTGTCCAATTATTAACACTCCACTTGTCTCGACACTCTTGGTGTGATGCTGGATACCACGCGCCTTTATTACTCGATGTTGTTCTAATAAAATAGCGCATTTCCACAGGATTGTTACAATGTCTACAAATTTTTCTAGGGTCTGGCTTTTGACGCGATGGCACATCAGACAGCCCATGTTTTATTAACAACTGTCTTACTCTTTCCCTAGTAACTCCAAACTCATCACCGATGGATTGTAGTGTTCGATATTCGTTTCCACTAACTGCTTTAACTAGCGCAGTATAGGTTACTTTCCTGTTAGGGTATTTATCCTTCAATTTGAAATAAGTCATTCATTCTCCTTTTTAAATATATCGTCATTAATCTTTTTAAAATGTTGTTTGATTAACTTTGGATCATCTTTTGTTTGTTCCTGTCCGCTAAAATACTTCCGCTCTATTATGTTTAGATTGTTGTCTATTAAATAAACGCCATTGTCGCCATTGTCGCAATCCATTCTATCGACTAGGCCAACGCCTATTGATAAAGTTCCACCAAAAAAGTTGCCTATCATTTGTGCTAATCTAGCTACGCCATAATCATCGCCTCTAACCCCATACTCCCTAGCAACCTCTAATAATGGCTCTACGGTGTTTCTACCGCCATTCCAGTGTAAATATATACCTACTGGATTATCTTCAAACTCTAATACTGCTCTGTTACCCATTGTTTACCTCTGTAACAGACTCTACATAAATGTCGCCTGAGTTCTCTATTAACTCGCCTGTGTTGCCTTCGTAAAGGCCTTCTTCTACTTGTGCTTGCGCTTCTTGTTGTGAGTCTGCCGTCACCTCGTGTCTATAATGCTCAACGAATTTAACGATCACTTCATATTTAGGCATTTAAAACACCCCCATTATGAAAGCGTTTTCCCTGTCAGGATCATCGACTTTTATAACTACTGTTTCGTTGCTTAAATCGTCAAGCGTTTTTATTTCTGGTTTACCATAATCGGATTGAAATTCTTTTATGCTGTCATACTCGCTAAAATCGCAAGCAATCGCAACGCGGTCAAATTCTAACTTCTCGCCGGTATCATCCTCTAAATTTTCAAGATACTCATATAAAGCGAGTAAACCAGTATAACTAAAATTGTTCTTATAGGTGTCTGACCACCCATTAGCACCCCTGAACGCGTCAAGAAAATCTGATTGTGTCATTGTGTAATACATTGTTTACCAGTCCCTACGACCGTCATAGTTATCCCAATATGATTGCTCTTGGTATGCCGTCATTTCCTCATCGGGTAAATGATCGAAATTATTAGTATTTAAAGGCATAGACTCAGCCTGATATTCGGCCTTTGGATATTCCTTCTGTGCATCTTCAAGTGTTCCAAATTCTTTTAAAATGACTGGATAAGATTGTCCAGCATTAAAGCTCCATCGGTCATATTCTCGCATCTCAGATACTTCCCACACTGGAGGAAAATCTTCATCTGTAATTTGTGTTATAAATTGGTCTTTCATTCTTTCTTTACTCCTTGTTATATAAATTTTTCGCTCGCTGACCGCAAGTCATTCCACGAAACATGTGCTGGTTTGTAGTCGTTAGTTATCCTGTCTCGTAATTTTGGGTACTTTGATCTTTGCTCTGCAATTTTAGGTAATAAAGTTGTTTCGTAATGTATTTGCCATTCAGTTTTACTTATACCTAACTTGTTGAGTGGTATACAGTCAGTTCCGCATACACATTTAACGAACCCCAATTTACTATCAAGAGCCGATTCTCCAACGTCTAAAATAAGACGCTTTAAAGCTCTGACGTTTTGTTCCTCTCTTTTAAGCACTTCATTCATCTGTTTTTGTTGTTTAGTGAAGTTCCTTTTTTTAGTTCTATAAGCCATTGATTTATTTACTCCTATAATAAAGCCACCGCGTTTTGGCGGTGGCCTTAACTTAAAATTTATATGAATCTAATCTTTCTTTATATGTTGTTTTTATAAAGTCCCAATCTCTATTGCAGTCAACGACAGGCATTCCACTTGGTATATATTTATCACTACGCTTTATTTTGTAGCTATACGGTTCTGTCATAGGTGAATTAACCCCATCAAAAATTTGACGTATCTTCTTCCAATCGTGACCGCTTTCGGTTTTAATCTGGACTTCGTAAACTAGTGCCATTCAATACTCCTTTGTTTTAATTAATCTATCCACTCCGATATTCAGTTGTGTTTTTTCTAATGTCTCTTAGTTCCTTTTCGTGTTTTGTCTTAACTAAATACAGAGTAACATCAGTTTATATTTCTTGTCAAGTCTTTCAACTCTTTTGCTTTGAAAAGTCCGGCGCAAAGAAAAATTAATCCCTTAAATCCATACAATGACAATCCAACTTCAACATATTAAAAATCTCAATCTCCTCAACCAATATAAGAGATTCAATACAATACAAAGAATAAAGAATAGCCCTGAAGTCTTTAGCTAATTCAGCCCTCTGTTTTTCGTCTAAAGTACCATTACTATAGTCAAGTTTAAAATGCTTCTCTAATGTCCTCTTAGACGCCTCTATATTGGATTCTTCTATTCTCATTAGTTGACTCCTATGAATTACTTAAATTATGATTATTGATTAATTGAATAATGTTCTCAGATAATTGTTGGTCATTTTCCTGTTTAATTCTGAGAGCCTTATAATATAGTTCTTTATTGATATAGATGTCTTTACACAGTAGGACTGCAACCCTGTCTGCTTTAACCGTACGGAGCATTTCAAGTGTTCTAGCTGTACTGGTTATATTAACTAGGGTATTTCTTGCTGTATCGTAGTCATATCTTGGGTTAGAGTGTTGTTTAGTTGGATAATATTTCTTTACGCCCGTTCTACCCATAAATTCTCTGATCCTAAAGCCAGAGGCATATAAAGGGTCTGGTATTACTGAGAGTATATAGAATAGCCTGCCACTGGTTTGTTTGATTTGCCTGTGCATTTCCTGATAGCCAGTTTCAGTATTTGCTATTGTAGTTAATTGTTGGGTCATGTGATAAAAAGTAACATTACCTATTATCCCTGTCAAGTATTTTGCAGGTCTTTTTTATTGGGGTTTGACACGTATGCCCACAAGCCTTATAATGGAGTCTCATGTTTATGTCGTTAATGTGAATTGATTTTGGGTTTTGTTATTCCCATTATTAGGGGAGTAGAGCTATCAAGCGAGTCCTGCTCCTTCAAAACATATTAACCGATATTCCTTTCAGGTATGGTTAGAGATAATAAGCGTGGCGGTTTAAAGTCTCTAACCATATTGCTTGACATATATACCCACAACCCTTATAATTGTAAGTGAGATACATTAAATTGTATCCATAAGAAAAGTATAGCAAAGTTTAGACAAGAAAGGAGTTTTTAGAAAAGTTCAGAAAATAGCAAAGTATTCGCCAGTTAGATCATGGTCAAATTCCACCCTACCCAAAATTGAATCAGTTATTGTGAAATTAATCACATAGAACAAATGTGCTACGAGTTTTACATTTGGACAGGGGATGTTCTTTGTAACGTTAATCAATGAGTTTCTTGCTGGGCTACCTTGTCTTCTCTCTACTTCATCATTCCTTAGCTTGTTCTACTATATTATAACAGCATGCAAGTATAAGTGCAACAATATATAGCTATTTTCCAGCTATTTTGATTAATTTTATATGTGAAATAAATCACAGATTTAGCTTTCCCGTACAGCGTTTTTTATTCTGTGTCAGGTGCAGGCCGATCCCCAAATTTTTTAATTTTGCTGTGCGTGGATTGTAGTCAGTAAATTTGAGCATAAAATAAGGCCACCGTTTTTAGGCGATGGCCTTACTAATTATTCATTTGCACTCCTTGTACAGCAATTCTTTTCGTCTCAATATACCAACCATACCAGTGCTAGGATAAACGTTGCTCTATAAGCTTCCTATTTCTATCTGCCATTCGTTACCTATGTAATCCACATCCGTCATACCATCTGCAGTCGAAGTATTCGTAGGTTCCACCATTATCATTTAGTTCATCACGCGCTTGTCGTAACGTTGCCGCTCCACCTAAGAGTGCTTTACCTAAGCGTATAATAGTTTTGTTTGAATACTCTACTACCAGACTCGTAGGAGTACATTCCAGAAATTCAAGGGTTCCGGTTAGGGTACCATAATCACTGTCTGTCCATTCTATTGTATCCCCCTCTTCTAAACCTAACTGTTCCACCCTTTCCACAGTATGGTATGAGCCCTTGCATATTTCTATACCATTTGGAGCAATCCATTCATTGCTGGTTTTATTTATATACATATTGTCACCTCATTATTTTTATTGAGCTTCCTAGACTGCCGATTGACCTTGTATCTATCACCTGATTAATTACTTAGTTTTATAATAGTCTTTAGCTGTTAAACCCATGCCATCAAGATGATGGTTCAAACCGTGATAAGTTATATCAACTAAAGGTGTTCGTTCATAATGCCATCTATATTTTGCCTTTTCCAGACTCCAATTAAGCGGTTTATGATTCTCTAAATATGCCTTGGTTTCCTTATCATGCTTAACATAGTATGTTGTTTTTTTACCTGATAAGATTGTACTATCTTTCCTACCATCTACCCAAAAGTATTCTCGCCAAGTCACTTCGTCACCATCTTTGAAATCCTCGTGAAAGATTTCATTTTCTTCACCACAGACTCCACAGAATTTGTTTTGTTTTTTATCCATAATGTTCCTCTCTTTCCTTTCGGAGATTAAGGTAACAGATACAAAGTCTTTCGATCTCATATTCAGTTGTTAAGTTACTCTACATACAATCTTAGCATCATGGCTTTTGAATGTCAAGCGTTTATTGAAATTAGAGACAAATAAGTAAAACTTGACAAAAGATTTGACTCATGGTAAAATCGGGGTTGTGAAATTTATCACAATCCCTAGAACATTTGTTCGAAAACATATTGTGAAATAAATCACAAACTTTAGCATATATGTTCTAAAACATTGTGACAAAAATCACAAACTTTTACAGAACGTTTGTTCTATACATAATTAGAACATTTGTTCGTTTACTAACACATTAAAGAAAAAATGTCAAGCTTGGAGGGAGGGGGTTTGGAGGGGAGGGAGGAGAGAGATGGGAGGGAGGAGAGGGTATGGAGGGGAGGGGCAAAGCCTTATGGGAGGGAGGGGCAAATCATATGTCATGGAGGGCCGGGCATCATATCCTGTGGAGGGAGGCTGGAGGGGAGGGGCATTATATCTTGTGGAGGGGAGGGGCCTACTCATACAGGGGAGGGAGGGGAACCAAAGTGTTTATGGAGGGGAGTATGGAGGGAGGGGGGATCATTGTGGAGGGGAGGGGCATATATATAGGGCCTACCCCACCCCACAGTTCAACGCACAGGCCTTTAAATTGTTTAGCAATACCATAGCATAGGCAAGCCCGTAAACGTTGCTTTACGTGGATGCTAATTTAATAATGCCATAATCGTCTAGGTATATAGTATTTATTAAAGTCAGCATTACTATCAAGAATACCAACATCAATAATAATTTGTTTCAATGCTAGTGCTAACTTTGGATGTGATATTTCAAGTGTTTTGAAATCCCAAAACCCCGTTCCATATTTTTCTAAGTGCTGCATTATTTTTGTATATAGTCTTTTGTTATTCATTTTGTTTACCTCGTGAATATGAAAATTGAACATTATTTTTCTTAAGATTTTTAATAGCTATTCCGCCTACTGATCCTTTAGGTTGCGAGCCATGAATAAGCAAACCGAAAGATTTATCACTTGTTATGGCTTGCCGCTCATTGTAGTCGATTATCAAATTTTTAGTCGCTGCTTCCTGTTCAGAATAAACTACCGTAGCTGACCGCAATTTATATTCGTCAATATACTTGTCGAATTTGCCACCACGACTGGCGATAAATTTAAAATTTCCGGGTATTGGTGGACTAACTCCGTTTAAGCTATTAACCCACCACTGCAGCCGCTTTGTATAGGCGTAAAACAGTATTGATTTATTCTTTCGAGCTGTAGCTAAAAACGCTTGGAAATATCTTTCATTGAAAAAATCGCCGCTAGTGTGGCACCGGATAAGACGCGCTTTTTTTGGTATTGAACTGCTTATTAATTCAATCATTTCGTTAGTATGCAAATTCTTAAGCTGATTATAATTGTGCCAAACGCTATTCCGTAAATTAGTATGTAAGGCTTCTAGGCTTGCGCTATAGCAACGAAATTTTGTGTTTTTGCCATCTACTATTCTAATTTTATCCGTTTTTTTATGCGCAAAAGATAAGCATATATCCGCCGCGCCTAAGCAAGTATAGCCAGACGGTAGGCCGATACTAAAAATGCTATTAACTGGATAATCTGACCACTCCGCAATTTTCCGTAGTTTACTATTTGCTTTTGAGAATTTAAGTTTGTTGTTCATATTTATTCCTGTAGTAAAGCCGCCGTTTTTAGGCGGCGGCTTTATTGTTTTTAACCTATCTAACTTTATGAATCAAGCCATTAACAATTGTTAATTCTGCAAACCATTTACGGATCATTGGATCAGGGCCGACTACTGCATAGGTGCCATCACCTATATATTCTGGCCCAAAAAAACTAGTCTCAATAAAATCTGGCTTAGTGCCGACTGCTTGTTTCAATTCTTTTTTAGTTTTGAATCCTGATATTCCTAACATATTAATTTTCCCCTTTATAAAGCCACCGCCGGAGCGGTGGCCCTAACTTGATTGATCGGCCCGTTGTTTGATGTCTTTGCACCTCCTTTCCCCGTGTCGGTATTACGGAGTATCTGGCATATCGTCAATAACATTTTTAAGGTTAGCCATGATTTTAGCTCTATTCCCTTTCCACCCAAATTTAGATTTTGTAATGGCTAGCGCACTTCTGCTTCTACTAGTCAGTTTAAATCCCTTTATCTTGCCTTCTAACTCCATACCTTTATATAAAGTTATGAGTCTTGCTTTTTGAATCTGGTTTCCAGTTAATGCGAATCCGTTCATATTGATCACTCCTATTGTGTGGCATGTCGATGCCTGTTTTGTATATAACCATTATAACACCATGGCGCATATTTGGCTACAACTAAAGTGCTATAATATTGAAATTGAATTGCATTTAAACTATTGCCATATTCAAAAGAGTATGCTATAATTCGCTCTGTGATATTTTTCACAATCATTTTTCGATCCTCGCACAGCGATTTTTTTCTTGGGTCAGAACCAGCCCTGTCCACATTTTTTTTATTCTTGCTGTATGTTGATTTGTGCCTACCTCTAACTTGGCGTCCATACCATACCATATCAAAACCAAGTGATAGCATTTTATACTTGTGATATTTTTCACAATCGCTTTGAGATTGGGTTTCTACATTGTGATTTTTTTCACAAACGGTAAACGAATCCGAATCTATATCTACATTGTGATTATTTTCACAATCCGTTTTGGATTGAATTTTCTATATTGTGATTTTTTTCACAATGCGGTTGGCTTGAGGCGAGGCTCGTTCATTCATAATAATAAAAAAAAAGACTTAGTGATTATTTTCACAATCTTTCGCAGATTACATTAGGACATATGTTCTATTTATCAGGGGAGGGGCGGAGGTCTGGAGGGGAGGCCCTCCGGAGGGGAGGGGATGCTGGAGGGAGGGGCGGAGGACTGGAGGGAGGGGATGCTGGAGGGGAGGGGAATCAGATACTACGGAGGGGAGGGGAATCCATAATACTGCGGAGGGAGGTGCTGCTGGAGGGGAGGGGTCTCAGGAGGGAGGGGAGCTGGGCTGGAGGGGCGGAGGGCTGGAGGGGAGGGGAGCTGGGCTGGAGGGGCGGAGGGCTGGAGGGGAGGGCCGACCCGGAGGGGAGGGGAGTCGACCCGGAATTTTTTTTCCCCAACAATAACCATTTACCCGGCGAATAACCGGACATTAAAATTCTCTAAAGTTTGTAAACAATAACTAAAAAAATATATACAACGCTTGACACGTCTGATAGAATTAAATCAGATCAAAAAATC